>OHAU01002242.1_pt1 | contig 18985 bp, 7 predicted proteins | sample 1577181 | NCBI WGS metagenome assembly OHAU01 (sample SAMEA3541472, study PRJEB24748) | human gut metagenome | biome: human gut; feature: human-associated habitat; material: faeces | place: China | collected 2012 | reverse complement strand
TATTTTATCGCTTTTTTAGTGCCGAATCAACGTTTGGGTCTGGTTGGCGGTTACATTTTTTATGATATAATTTATCCGAACTGTTGTGACATTGTTTTGCGTAAATACTTGTGAAGTATCTGGTATCTCATATATTTCTGGCATATGCTGAAATTCTCTTTTCCTTATCAAACTATTCACAAAACAATAGATGATAAGCAAGAGGGTTATACAGAATATTGGCATAAGAAATTGTATTTTTCTTTTGCTTTTCATAAATAACCTTTCTGTCAATCTATACTTCCTTCAAAATCCTCTTCTATAGTTATATAAGGCGATACCGCACAAAGATTGTGCGACAGATGCGTTGTCAAATTTTTCGTCATATGAAACAAAAATGCTCGTGAATACTTGCTGTATTCACGAGCATTTTTGTGAAATGTGACGGGACTTTGCAAGCACATACCGCACAAAGTCGTCAGACGCTCTTTGTACGGTATTGCCTTATAGTCATACTCTTTCATTCCTGCCTGTTTTTATTGACATTTTTGGAAATCACAAAAGTCAGAATAACAAGCACAAGTGGAAAAATACAGCCTGCAAGCACGCCCTTGCGAATATCATCTCCTGCACTTTGTGAAATGTTTCCTACGATACCCGGACCTATTGCACCGCCAAGGTCGCCTGCCATGGCAAGAAGGGCAAACATTGCTGTGCCGCCTGAGGGCATTTTCCCCGAACAGATGCTTATGGTTCCAGGCCACATAATTCCAACGGAAAAGCCGCATATTATACAGCCTGCAAGCCCAAGCATGGGAATATCCGACAGGGAAGCAACAAGATAGCATATCAGGCAAAGCATGCCTGAGCCTATCATAAATTTTATTAGGTCAAGCCTGTCGCCGTATTTTCCATACAGTGAGCGACTTATTCCCATAGTCACCGCAAACAGGCAAGGCCCGGCAATATCTCCCATAGCCTTTGAAAGATCCAAAGCAGATTCCGCAAATGCAGATGCCCACTGTGCCATTGAAAGCTCCGACGCTCCCGCACATATCATCAGCAGTATGGAAATAATGAACACGGGGGTTTTTAAAAGATTTCCGATACTCATACCTTGCCCGTCCTCGGCAGGGTGTTCAATGGGACAGGTGATGAAATTAAACATATTATACAGCGGAATTATTGCCCAGATACAAGCAAGCCATTTCCAATTGCCTATACCGAACACCGAGAAAAATACTGTGGAAAGCAGGATAACTCCTACCGAGCCCCAACAGTAAAAGGAGTGGAGCAAACTCATTGCCGCCTCTTTATGCTCAAAGGGACAGGATTCAACGATAGGGCTGACAAGCACCTCCGTAAGACCGCTGCCCACCGCATATACAATTGTGCTGATGATTATTCCCATAAACGGGTCGGGCATTATCTGAGGAAGAAACGCAAGTCCCAGAAGTCCTGCTGCCGAAAACAGCTGAGAACCCACAACGCATCTGCGGTAGCCTATTCTGTCCGCAAACTTTGCACAGAGAATATCCACAATAAGCTGGGTGATAAAGAAAACGGATGATATGAGCGCAATTTTTCCGAGAGGGATATTGTAAACATTGTGGAATGTGAGAAATAGCAGCGGTGCAAAATTTGCTGTAATAGCTTGTGTAATAAATCCAAGATAACAGGCAATAAGAGTTTTTCTGTAATTCATCTTGACGTTCCTTTCGCTTTTTGATATAATTGTATCATATCATAACAAACGGCATATTTCAATGTACAATATCGCATTTTTATTACACTATATCGCAAAAATGGAGGATAAATTTGAAAAACCTAAACGACGGCTACGCAAAGATCATCACTGATGAAACTCTTCGTGAAACCATAAGTCACGGCAGTGAGGAATATCCCTTTCGATATTATTATGAGGATATATGGCTCTTTGACCTGCACTGTATTGACTGGCACTGGCACCCCGAGGTTGAGTTTGTGCTTGTAGAAAATGGGACGGCAGATTTTTTTGTGGGCAGCAGCAGATATGTGCTTAACACAGGGGAAGCAATTTTCATCAACACACAGGTGATACATCGGTTTGAGAGCAGCAAAAGTACAATTATTCCCAATATGGTCTTTTCTCCGCTTCTGATAGCCGCAGAAAACAGTTTGATATACCGCAAATATATAAAGCCTGTGCTTATGTCCTCGGTTGAATGCCTGATAATATCGCCGACAGATGAAAAGCAATGTGAGATGCTTGATACAATACGAAATGTGTTTGCCATACAGGAATCGAAAAGCATATCCGAACTGAAAACAACCGAACTTATTATGAAGCTATGGGGGCAGATTTACGAAAGCATAAGTTGGAACGACACTCAAAACATAAACAAAACCTCCGCACAGGCACAAGCACAGCTGCAGATAATGATGCAGCATATCCACAAAAACTATTATCGTCGGATAACCTTGGAAGACATTGCAAGATCTGTTTCTATAAGCAAAAGCAGTGTGCTGAATATTTTTAAAAGCTATCTGCATACATCGCCCATTAATTATGCTCTGGAATATCGTTTGAAGCGTGCTGCCAAGTTTCTTACGGAAACTGAAAACAGCGTTTCCGTTATAGCTCAGACAGCAGGCTTTGAAAATGTGGGATATTTTTGCCGCAAATTTAAGGCACTCTATGGAATGACGCCTAAGGAGTACAGAAATCACAGGCGGTCGGAACGGAAATAATAAAAAGCAAAGGACTTGCTGCGTTTGGCAGTGACAAATCCTTTGCCTATTTTATTTTAAGGCAATACCGCACAAAGAGCGTCTGGTGACTTTGCACGGTATTGCCTTTGATTCGGATAGGCTGGAAGTGTAATGACGGGGTCTATAGGCTGTATGCTTTTCATATTTTTGTTCAAATCCATTTGCCTTCTTTCTTTATTGGACAACGCTAGGCAACTCCAAAAATTCCAACAACTGGCACAAACTGCCCGTTTCCCACTTGCCATTTTACTTGCCATTTGCCCGTATTTACTTGCCATTTTGGGAAAAAATCTGTTTTTCGCAAAACACCCCAGGTAACGAAAAAAAGCTGAATTACGAGCTTTTTCGTAATTCAGCCTTCTGCAATTGGTCGAGGTGACAAGATTCGAACTTGCGGCCCCTACGTCCCGAACGTAGTGCTCTACCAAACTGAGCCACACCTCGATTGGCGACTTCATTAGTATATCACATTTTCGGGCACTTGTAAAGCCTTTTTCACCATTTTCGAAAAAAGAAAAGTTTTGCATTGCTAAACAATCAATTTTCAAATCAAACTATAGAAAATTTGTCGAATCAGAGCGTGTGAAAAGATAAAAGCAAAAGGCAGCCTTTCGGCTGCCCTCGCGGTGATTGTCTAGCGGTGATTGTCTAGGGAAACACTGTGTTTGTTATCGTGCATTCGGCACATTGGTGCGGACGGCACTGATCACGGCATAGCTGTTCTTCGGCAGGATCACGGCATCACCGTCGCAGATGCCGCTGATGACCGTGCTGAATGCATAGCGGCCGAATGCCTTGTCGCGGAGCGAAACCATTGTGGTATCCCCGCTGCGGTTCAGCAGGATCACAGCACTGGAGCCATTTTCCGGAATATAGCGGGCAAATCCCACAACATTGTCCTCCAGCACCAGAAATTCCATAGCACCCTCTGCAAATGCAGGGTGTTCCCGCCGGATCTTTGCCAGCTGGCGGGTGTAGTCAATGAGCTCGGTGTCCTCCTGTCCCCACGGATAGCAGCGGCGGTTGAACGGATCCTTCCAGCCCTGCAAGCCGGCTTCATCGCCGTAGTAGATGCTGGGTACACCGGGGAGGAAGAACTGCAATACCATAGCCCCTTTCAGGAGCGTCTTGCCGCGTTCGTATTCCTCCGGCGACAGTTCATTCGATGCCATCCAGTCCTTGCTCTTGTCGTCGCAGGGCTGCCCGCCGAACCGGTTGATCGCCCGTTCGATGTCGTGGGTGGAAACGAAGTTCATCAGCACATCGACAGTGCACTTGGGATAGTTCTCCAGAATGCCCATGATGCGGTCGCGGAATGTGGTGGCAGCTTCGCCCTTCATGTAAGCAATAATTGCCTCGCGGAACGGGTAGTTCATCACGCTGTCCAGCTGGTCGCCCAGCAGATACCGCCGCTTGACACCATACGCCTCCTTGTTGGAAGCGTCTTCCCAGACCTCGCCGATGACGATCTTTTCCTCGTCAAACTTCTTGACGCAGGCACGCAGGTTGTCCAGAAATTCGTCCGGCAGTTCGTCGGCAACATCCAGACGGTATCCGGCAGCCCCCAGACTGAGCCAGTAGTCCAGTACGCCGTCATCGCCGCAGATGTACTTGGTATAGCTGGGGTTGTTCTCGTCCACGTTGGGGAGGGTGTCAATGCCCCACCACGACTCATATTCCTTGTTGCCCCAGAAGTGATACCAGGAGTAATAGGGGCTCTTTTCGGACTGATACGCACCGGGGGTGGGATAGCGGCCGAACTTGTTGAAATAGATGCTGTCTGCACCGGTGTGGGAGAATACGCCGTCCAGAATTACCGAAATGCCGCGGGTTTTGGCAGCCTTACACAGTTCCCGAAAGTCCTCGTTGGTGCCCAGCAGCGGGTCTACCTTCCGGTAATTGGCGGTGTTGTAGCGGTGGTTCTCGTGGGATTCGAAGATCGGGTTCAGATAGATGCAGGTCACGCCCAGATCTTTCAGATAGTCCAGCTTGCTGCGGATACCGTCCAGATCGCCGCCGAAGTAGTCGTTGTTCCAGACGTGTCCGTTCTGGTCGGGCTTGTAGTAGGGGAGTTCTCCCCATTCCCGCATCACGCGGTCAGAGGGCACATTGTCATGCATCTTGCCGCTGCTGCAAAAGCGGTCGGGGAAGATCTGATACATCACGCCGCCCTTGAGAAACTGGGGTGTCTGATAGTCCTCGTTGTAGACTGTCAGCTGGAACATTTCTCCCTGATCCAGTGTGCCGTGGCAGGCATCGCCCCGCTTGATATAGTGCCGCACACCATTGGAGGTGTAGGAGAAATAGTAGTAGTGTACGCCGGAGTACTTGGGAATGAGATCTGTGGTGTATGTGACATAGCCGTTTTCGTGTTCTTTCACGTTCATCGGCAGAAAACGTTCCTTGAAGCCGGTACGGAAAACCACCAGCACCGGAGAAAAGTCCAGCGGCGTTTCTTCCGGCAGGCGAATGGTGAACTGACAGCTCTGGTTTCTGGCAATGGCACCGAAGTGCGACTTATACGCCGAATCCCAGCTGTTGTAAAAATAACGCATACAGAGATGCTCCTTTCTTTGTGAAGTGGAAAAGTGTTCTTTTCAAGGAAAAACATGATATTGCTAAGCTAATGGGTTGTAGTATACTGTAAACTCCAAATAGATTAGCCTCCCTTGAAAAGGGAGGGGGACCAGCAAAGCTGGTGGAGGGATTTTACTAAAATCTTTTCCTTATTTCGCGGACACCGCACAACCCGTTCATTCAAGAAAACGGAGCAGGGTTTGTGCTGCTCCGTTTTCGTCAGATTATATCAGAGCTCGTGTTCATAGGCGTCTATCTACGTCTTTTCGGCAAATTTTGTTGCATACTGCGTTAAAAATTCTTGCCATACGAAAGTATGCCTGCAAATTTTTGCCTTGTCTGCAAAAAAATTTGCTCGAAAATCCGCATATATTTCCTATGAACACAAGCTCTCAGTTCCGGGAGAGATTCCCCAGTCCTCAGATATTCCAAATATCCTTTGCGTACTCGTTGACTGCACGGTCTGCGGAGAAGATGCCTGCGTTGGCAATGTTGTGCAGGGACATCTTGGTCCATGTGTCCTTGTCGGTGTACAGCTTGGAACTGTGTTCCTGTACCTGACAATAGCTGTCGAAGTCTGCCAGAACCATGTACGGATCCAGTGTCCGCAGAGAGTCTGCCACTTCAGTGAACTTGCAGCCGTTGATGCCGGCATACATGCGGTCGATACAGCTCTTGATGACCGGATTGTTGTTGTAATAGTCCTCCGGACGATAGCCGCGGGCCTTGAGGGTGTTGACTTCCTCGGTCTTCATGCCGAAGATGAGGATATTTTCCGGACCAACTGCATCGCCGATCTCGATGTTTGCACCGTCCAGTGTACCCAGTGTAATGGCACCGTTCAGCATCAGCTTCATGTTGCCGGTACCGGAAGCCTCTGTGCCTGCCAGAGAGATCTGCTCGGAGATGTCGCAGGCCGGCATCAGCAGTTCAGACATGGTAACACAGTAGTTTTCGAGGAAGTATACAGACAGCTTGTCGGAAATGCGGGGGTTCTTGCGGATCTCCTCGGACAGAGCCCAGATCATCTTAATGATCTGCTTTGCCAGATAGTAGCCCGGAGCAGCCTTTGCGGCGAAGATGTAGGTCTTGGGAGTAAAGTCCATATCCGGATTTTCCAGCAGGGCGTTGTACTGTGCCAGAATGTGCAGAGCATTCAGGTGCTGCCGCTTGTATTCGTGCAGACGCTTTACCTGAGCATCGAAAATGCTGTCGGTGTCCAGAACCAGACCACTCTTTTTCTTGACATACTTGGCGAAACGCTGCTTGTTTTCCTTCTTGATCTTCCGCAGCTGTTCCAGAACGGCCTTGTCGTCTGCGAAAACGTCCAGCTTTTTCAGCTCGCTGCCGTCTTTCAGGAAGCCGTCGCCGATCTTGTCACGCAGCAGCTGGGTCAGACCCGGATTGGACTGATACAGCCATCTCCGGTATGCGATACCGTTGGTGACATTCTTGAACTTGTTCGGCGTATCCAGATATTCTTCGTGGAATACGCTGTCCTTGATGATCTCCGAGTGCAGCTTGGAAACGCCGTTGACACTGTGAGAAGCCATGACGCACAGGGTAGCCATGTGGATCTGGTTGTCCTTGATGATAGACATGCGGGTGGTCTTTGCACTGTCGCCGCCGTTGCGTTCCATCAGACCAGCACAGTAGCGGTTGTTGATCTCCACGATGATCTGGAAGATACGCGGCACGATCTGCTTGACCAGATTCACGTCCCACTTTTCCAGAGCCTCTGCCATAACGGTGTGGTTGGTGTAGGCAAAGGTGTTGGTGACGATGTGCCATGCACGATCCCATGTATAGCCGCAGTCGTCCAGCAGCACACGCATCAGTTCCGGAATTGCCAGTGTCGGGTGTGTGTCGTTGATGTGGATCGCTACCTTTTCATGCAGGTTTTCCAGTGTGCCGTATACGTTCATGTGGTGGTTGACGATGTCGCCGATAGCTGCGGCACACAGGAAGTACTGCTGACGCAGACGCAGGGACTTGCCCTCCAGATGGTTGTCGTTAGGGTACAGTACCTTGGAGATCGCATTCGCCATGGAGTTGCGGGACAGAGCCTGTTCATAGTTGCCCTCGTTGAATTCCTTCATGTCAAAGCTGGGTGCCTGTGCCTTCCACAGACGCAGGGTAGAAACGCCGGCACTGCCGTAACCGGAAACGTACATGTCATACGGGATCGCGATAACGGTGTTGTAGTTGACATGGGAAATATAGTGATAGGAATCCTGCCAGTATTCCTGTACATTGCCCTCGAAGTGGACTTCAATGGCTTCGTCCGGCTTCGGGTCCAGCCATACGCTGCCGCCTGGCAGCCAGTTGTCCGGTTCTTCGGTCTGCCAGCCGTCTTCCAGAATCTGCTTGAAGATACCGTACTCATAGCAGATCGAGTGACCGGTTGCAGGGATTTCCTGTGTTGCCATTGCGTCCAGATAGCATGCAGCCAGACGACCCAGACCGCCGTTGCCCAGACCAGCGTCCGGTTCGCACTCGAAAATGCTGTCCAGGTTGATGTGATAATCCTGCAGGATCGCACGGACATCATCTGCCAGTTCCAGATTGTACAGGGTGGTCTTCAGGGAACGACCCATCAGGAATTCCATGGACAGATAGTAAACGTTCTTTCCGCCGACGGAATTGGTTTTATTGATAAAATGCTGCCGCTTGTGCTTCAGCTTTTCGACCATCAGGGCAGACAGCACCTGATAGATCTGCTTGTCAGAAGCTTCGTCCGGAGAAACGCTGCACTCCAGCTGAAGTCGGTCTACGAATTTTTGTTTTAATTCTTCTCTCTGGGGATTTTCTGTTGTTTTTGCTACCATAATATCCTCCTCAATGCATTTGGCATAGGCGTGCCATTTATTAGTGCTGGCTTCGATTTGCCATACTGCGGACTGTTCCGTTTCCTCTGGAACATCCCCTACTATTTATTATACCGGATTTTGGGCAAGGTTGCAATAGCTTTTTTCACGAAATATTTGAAAAAACAATGGCGTGATTCGTCATATGTGATTGAAAGAAGTTGCACGCGGGTAAATTCGGACAGCCATTCGCCGGAGATGCCGCTGCAAAATTTGGAGAATCAGAAAGCAGTTTGAACAGACTTCCTGATTCTTCCCCTGACTTTTCAAACGTTACATAAAAAGTGATATAAAACTTCACAGATAATCAGTATAATAAAGTTGTATCAGAGCAATTTCCGTGATTTATGCCAAAATGTTCTTTTGATTGTGGAAACAATTGAACAGTTAAAAAGCAGCGGAGTTAGTGGAAATTGCTGTAAAAAATGTGGTATGTATATCGTTTTTGTCGATGTTGCTGCCACGGTGCAAATCTGTACAGGGAACCAGTTTTCCCGTGCAAAAAATCTGAGGAAACGCCGCATAAAGTTTGCACGAAAGAATGCAAAACAGACTGCGTGCAGCGTTCCCGCAATGAGAGGAGTTTTTTTATGCAGACAGAAAAGACAAGACACCTGCGTACAAGAGTCATCAGTGTCTTGCTGGCAGTCCTGATGATCGTGACCTGCCTGCCGTCGATGCTGTTTCCGGTATCGGCAGACAATAACGGACGATCCGGCGGACCGCTGGTACTGACAAACGCCAGTGTCGAATTTCGGGACAGCAAGTATAATCCGATTGATGAAGTGAATACGGGAGATGTGTTCTATCTGATGTCGACGATCTCCGGAAACAACGTCAATGAAGGAGAGATGGATTCTTATCGGATCGAGATCACCGACAAGAATCTGCTGCTGCCGAACTTCGCCGGCAACGGCTTTAAGGACGGGGCAGTTTATAACGGCTATACCCTGCATGTCAACAGCGACGGCAGCCGGTATATCGCCTTTGATATTGACAACGGTCAGACCAAACAGGTCCGGCTGCAGGCGAAGTTCCAAAACGGCAAGACCCCGGGCGGAACGCCCTCGACTGTAAAGATCGTACAGGACAGCACAGGCAAGAATGCCAGCAGTACAATTACTGCCAAGGCAGAACGGCAGTGGAGTGCGTCCAAGTCGGAGGACAGAAACGCCCTGACAGCAGCACAGCTGGCTGCCGGCACCACGGTAAATTATACCCTGAGTGCTTCGGCGAACAACGCCTCCAAGAAAAACGGCGTGGAATGGGTGCAGTCCCTGAAATTCGAGGACACCATTTCACTGTCGGAAATGACCTTTATCGGTGGTGCACAGACCGCGGTGGAAAACGTCGTCAAGTCTGCCGTTGCGGCAGCAGGCTACACCGCCGGCAACCTGAGCGTAGATGTCAGCGGCAGCACTGCCAAGATCAGCTTCACCGTGGACAGCAAGAACACCAATGCAGAAATGTCCGCAGTCAAGCTGAACGTGGCACTGCCTCTGAACAGCAGCATCGTGAAGATGAACGGCACCGCGGACGGCAAGGTCACCAACAGCCTGACTGTTTCCGGCAAGCCCTACGGTGACAATACCAGTTATTCTCCCATCGGCGGAAACAGCGTGGAACTGAAAGTTTCTGCTCCGCAGGGGCCGAAGTTCAGTATTGGAAAAACTGTACAAAATGGAAAAGCATATTACGTGAACGGGGATACTGTAGAATTTGAGATCTCCGCTTCGAATACCGGTGATGCTGCCGGGGATATTACACTGACAGATAACGTTCCGGACGGCATGACACTGGAGAGCATCACAGCCGCAGACGGTACTGTTTCCGGAAACAGCGTGACATTCCAGAATGTCGCTGCCGGTGCAACGGTGACAGCAAAGGTGGTCTGCAAGGTTTCCAAAGACCAGACTGCAAACCTGACCAACGAAGTGACCGACGGTAACAATACAGCCAAGGCAACGATCTCTGTCAAGGAAGACAAGGCAGTGATCGAAACGCCGGTAAAAAGCGGTTATGTAACTTATAATGGTAAGAATCTGGGACAGAAGTACTACCCCGGCATTGCCGGACAGACTGCGACCTATACCATTTCTGTTACCAACTCCGGTGCAAAGGACGCGGACAATGTTACCGTTTCTGATGCAAGCTTGTTCCAGCATCTGGAAAATACGACTTACACCGTAGACGGAAAAACAGTAACTGTATTCCCAAACACAATTCCAGTTCCGGCAGGAAAGACAGTACAGATCACGGTGACTGGTACAATCAAAAGCAGCGTGAACGGAGAAATTTCCAACATAGCAACGGTAAACGGCAAGTTTTCCAACGAAGTGAAGTTTACACCGGATACACCGAAAGCACAGCTGGGGATTACGAAGACGGCAGATGTCGGCAATTACACATTTGGCACGGCAAAAGATGTTGTTTACACAATTACAGTAACGAATAATGGTGAAGCAGATGCTGAAAATGTGAAAATAGAGGACATCTTGCCGGACGGCATGACATTCCGTGAAAATAGTGGTGCATATGGCATTTTGACCTTATCAGACGACACCACAGAAAATATTACTTCCGTTGATACAAAAACATTGACTGCCGGCGGAACGATTACTGTTCCAAAAGGGAAGTCAATTACTTTGACAGTATATGCAAATGTGGAAGATTCTGCAACAGCCGCAGCACTGACAAATACCGCAAAAGTATATGAAGGTGCGGAAGTAAAGGGTACTGCGACGCATACTATTTACGGCGGTGAAGATTTAAGCAAATATAGCTTGCAAAAGAAAATCATTGCAGTAAATGGTATACAAGCAGATGATACAACAGAAATTGTAAATGGTGATAAGCTAACATATCAGGCGACTTTTACCAACAAGGGAACCACGACCATGGAAAACCTGTACTTATATGATTATGGTACAACGTTGAAGTGGGAAGCTTCTGATGTTCTGAAAGTCGTTGCAATTAACGGCAATGCGTCTGACTCCAGAATTCAGACTGTTACTGTAGAGCAAGATAATAGATCTCATGGAGGCTATGCGGCTGAAACCTTTAATATTATGGGAATCAAGCTGGCGGCTGGCGAATCAGTGACAGTGGAATACGTGGTACTTGCAAACGATGTCACTAATAATAATGACTACAATCATGAAAAAAATGGAATTCAGGGGTTTGGTGGTATTTATGATCTGAATAATAGTGCATTGATGCAGACATTAAGTGCATTTGAAACAAAGTTCGGAACACAGAGAGGTGTCTATAACTATACCGCAGTAGGCGGTCTGACTGTAAACGAACACGGAAACAAAACTGTAACTTGGTATGCACATGACATGATTTTGAATCCAGTAAGCAATACTGTTTTTGAGGCGAAAAAGTCACTGACAAATAGTGCGGACAAAACGACCAATATCGTTGATATGAAAGCGGCAAATCTGGAGCAGAAAAAATTTAGTTACAGCTTGGCACTTTCTGGTTCAAATAATGACTATGCTGGGAAAACGATCGTTGTAGAAGATACGCTGCCGGACGGCATGGAATATGTGCCAGATAGTGTAACTGCAAATGATACAGCTTTGAGTGGCATTCAGGCAACTCAAGTTGGACAGACGCTGACCTTTACATTTGTTTCCACAGAAAAATTTGCAAATCAGTGGGGCAGTGGCGTAAAGTTGACTTACCAAGCCAAACTGACCGCCGACAAGGCACAGGAACTGGCAAACAGCACAGCGAAAAAAGTCACACTGACCAACACTCTTTCCAAGGTGACAGTGGTGGAGGGCAGAGATGACGGCAGCGACCGTGTGATTTTGCCCAATAGCAAGGTGGACATCAGCTTCACCAAAACCACTCCCGCCCCCGGCTTCGCCAAGCTGGCAGTAGCTTCCTTTGCAGGACAGACCTATGATGACACTGCTGTACAGCCGGTAGGAAACGGCTACATCACCGCCGGTGATACCCTGATCTGGCAGACTGTCCTGTACAACGGCAGAGGCGATTCCACCGATGTGGCAGACCTGAAACTGGACGGCGTGACACTGACCGACAATCTGCCGGCAACCTACCAGTTCAGCAACGAAACCGGTTTGCAGATGACCTATCAGGTGCTGGATCTGACGCATAACGGCGACGGCAGTTCTACATTTCAAGTAAACGACAAAACTGGTCTGCTGGAAGGCGGCACGAAAGTTCCAGATACCGCCTATAAGATCGACGGCTCGAAACTGATTATCTCTGTAGACAAACTGGCAGCGAAACTGGCAAAGAACAAGTGCATCGTCTTCCAGTTCGCCACCACTGTCAAGGACGGACAGGAAAGCGAAGGCGTTATCACCAACACCGGTTACGCCACCATTGACCAGCCGTTTACCGCAGAAGATACGGTTGCCGGCGAAAAGCGCGACAACCAGATCTGGAGCTATGCAAACTACAATATCGTTGGTCTGACCACCGAATCGTGGAAGACCATTACCTACACCAATCAGAATCACACCGGCACACCCCATACGGATCCGGCTACCGATACCGGTTACAGCCGTGAGCCTACCCATAACTATGTGCAGGGCATGCAGGGCGAAGATGTGACCTATGAACTCCACATCAAGAACAACTCGCCGGTAGCTCTGGAAAACATGACCATTATTGACCGTCTGCCCTATGTGGGTGACTTGGGTCTGGTTTCCGGCTATGAGCGTTTCTCCGCATTCGGCGTGAAACTCAAGAGCATTGATTCTGTTATGGTAGGCGGAACAGATGTAATTGATAAAACAGCACGTAGCTATTCCACCGACAAGACCTCTGTCCTGAATGAGTACTCCAAGGACTGGCTGGGGCAGAACGATGTCATGAACTGGACAAACATCAAGTCTGACGATACCGTAGACTTCCGGATCCAGCTGCAGGATACGACCGTCAAGGTTGGCGAGGAAGTCGTTGTTACCGTAAAGGCAACCGTTCCCAGCTATGTGGCAAAGACCGGCGAGGAAAACATCGCATGGAACAGCTTTGCGTATTCCTATCAGAATCCTGACATTCTGGGCGATACTGTCATGGTAGCAGAGCCGGCAAAGGTCGGCGTCTGGGTACAGACACCGGACACCACCGTTGATGTGACGGTCAACAAGACCTTGACAGAAGCAGAAACCAAGGACGCAACGTTCTACTTTGCACTGTTTACCGATGAAAATTACACCACACGGTTGAGCGATGTGATTTCCGCCACCATTCCGGCAGGACGGACCGCGGCTTCTGTCACCATGAAGGACGTAGACCTGTCCTCGATCAAGCAGCAGACCAACAACGCCAACAACGTTTACCTGCTGGAAACAGATGCCAAGGGCAATCAGATTCGCAACTACACACCGGCATATACCGGCAATAAGATCTCCACTGATGACACAACGAACCAGACGGTCGACGTGACCAATACCAAAAATACAGGTGAGATCACACTGACCAAAACCCTGGCAGGCATGGAAGGTGGAGATGTCACCGGCGACACCTTCTATTTTGCCCTGTTCACCCAGAATGCGGCAGGCGATTATGTTCGCTATGAGGAAGCACCGGTGCAGTCCCTGACCTTTACCGAGGCAGGCTCGCAGGACGTGACATTTAAAGATGTGCCCAAGGGCGTGGATTTCTACGTGCTGGAAACCAATGCCAACGGCGTTCCGACTTATACAGGAGATTCTGGTACTTACACTGCGGATAGTGGTATCCGCTACTCTTTCTTACCGGTAATACGGTCGGCAGTACAGGCAGGCGGTACTACTACAATCACTAACTTTGAACAACCCCAATACAGCATCACCGTCAGCAAGGTGCTGATCGCAGATGATGTCAAGAGCACACCTGTATTCTCCGTGGGATTGTTCACCAAGAACGGTGACACCTATACTCAGGTAGGTGATACTCAGGAAGTTATTGCAGGTTCTGAGGTGAAATTCAGTACTGAACTGAATGAACAGAACAAACGGTACGATTTGAAAGCAGATACTCCGTACTACATTTTTGAAATGAACGGTGACAAGCGTGTCGAAAACGGTGCTTCTTTCCAGATGCCTGTTGTTCTCGATCCCAAGGATTCCACTACGAAAACAAATACGACATTCTACGTTTCTTATGACTGCTGCGATGACCACAATCAGGTTGCGGCACTTACCCTGACCAAGGACGCACCGCAGGCAAACACCATTATCACAAACACCACCAAGAATCCGGCTCAGATCAAGGTAACGAAGATCGCTACCGAGGACGGCAAACCGGCAGTTGACCATGCAATTAAGGTAGGACTGTTTACGCTGAACGCAGACGGCAGTTATGAGCCGGTAAAGGATGCTACAGGCACGGCAAAGGTAGAGCCAATTACCATTGCTGCCGGCGACAAGGGCAAAAAGTCTGTTACCTTTGACGGACTGGACAGCAGCAAGATCTATTACGTCTTTGAGCTGGACGCAGACGGCAACCGCGTAGAAAACGAGAGCACGATCTCAGTAGGCGGCAAGACATTCCTCGCTACCTACTCCGGCAACAGCAGTCGGGTAGACCTGCTGCCGGGTATTCCGGGCGAAAAGGTCATTACCGATGCCAATACCACACAAGTGGAATTGTCCTTTGCAAAAACAGATGTAGACGGTAAGGCAATGACCGGCTATAAGCTGACTTTGAAAAAGCCGGATGGTAATGAGGAAAGCTGGACAACCGATGGTACAGCAAAAATATTTACTAATCTGACAGCCGGAAAGTACAAACTGACAGAAGCTGCACAGAATAACTATGTGCCGGTAGAAGTTGCATTTGAAATCGGCGATGACGGCTATATTGTCACAGAAAATGCAGAATCGATGGCATATGCTGAGTTGGGAAGCACCGGTGTAACGGTTATCAACCGTGCACAAGTCAGCGTTGACAAGCAGGATATTGCAAATTCTAAGGAACTGGCAGGTGCAACCATCAAGATCACTCGGACAAACGGCAGTCTGAATGCAGATGTGCTGGAGGTCAAGCGTGGGGAAACTTTGCTGACAAAGGCAGACTCTCTGGAGGACAACGCTGATTACAGCAAATACACACAGACATCTAATACTATCACCTTTATTTCTGACGGCGAAAACAAGACCAACATCATCGGTCTGCCGGACGGCACCTACACCATGACGGAGGTAGTTGCACCGGACGGCTACAACAAGGTAAGCACAGACTTCACCTTTACCATTAAAAACGGTGTAGTTGATGCAACGGGAACCACAGAATATGACGTTTCCGGCAATGACATTACCATGAAGGACGGTCAGAAGCCCAGCGTGACGATCAGCAAGCAGGCAGTCGGCGGCGGAGAAGAACTCACCGGAGCCGTACTGAAACTGACTGCACCGGCAGGAACAGACCTGAGCAAAGTCAAGGGCTCCTACAGCGACGGCAGCACTGCTGGAATCGAAACCAGCGGCAACACCATTACATGGACTTCGGACAAAGCCAAGGGCGGTGTGACACTGGCAAATCTGCCGGCAGGCGTGTACACGCTGGAAGAAACCACCGCACCGGACGGCTTCACCAAAAAGACTGAGGCGATGAACTTCGAGGTCGGAGCTGACGGCAAGGTCGGAACGGTAAACGGACTGACCAAGGACGACAACAAGATCGTAATGGAAGATGACACTTCCAAGCTTACCATTGCCAAGAAGGACATCACCGGAAAGCAGGAAGTCACCGGAGCAAAGCTGACCCTGACCCTGACAAATCCGGACAAAAGCGGAGCAACGCTGGACAGTGTGACAGCAAATATCCGTGTGGACAGCAGAACCGCAGATTCCATTACATGGACTTCCGGCAAGACAGATGCTATTTTGAGCAAGCTGCCGGACGGCACCTATACTCTGGGAGAAAGCGGCGATGCCTTTACAGACACAGAAACCGGAAAGACCTACACGGTAATCAAATCAACAATGACCTTTACTGTGGAAAACGGTGTTGTCACAAGCACCACCGGTGACGCAGACAACCTGAATGACAAGGCGACCGAGGGCTATTATTACTACGATAAGACCAAGGAAGAAATTCTGGTCTGCGATGCGGAAGCTGTCAACGTCGTACCGATCAGCAAGCAGGACGCAGCAAGCGGTGCGGAAGTAGCTGGTGCAACACTGGAGATCACCGCAGAAAACGTGCTGGATACCACGAAACTGGAACTGTCCAGAACCGATAAGAACGGGAACAAGACAGTACTGGTCAAGGGAACAGATTACAGCATCAGTGCAGACGGCAAGACCATTCAGTTTGTTTCCGGAGAAGATGCAACGATCATCACCGGATTGCCGGCAGGCAGCTATCAGCTGAAGGAAACCAATGCACCGGACGGCTATCAGCTGTACACCGCAGAAGAAACCTTCACCATTGGAACAGACGGCAAGGTGACCGGAACCACGACCATTCGGGACGAGGTTTCCAAGCTCACCATTGCCAAGAAGGACATCACCGGAAAGCAGGAAGTCACCGGAGCAACGTTGACCCTGACCCTGACAAATCCGGACGAAAGCGGAGCAACGCTGGACGGTGTGACAGCAAATATTCATGTGGACAGCAGAGATGCAAAGTCTATTACATGGACTTCCGGCAAGACAGATGCTATTTTGAGCAAGCTGCCGGACGGCAAATACACACTGAAAGAAACCGGCGATGCCTTTACAGACGCAGAAACCAAAAAAACCTACACGGTAATCGAATCGACAATGACCTTTACTGTGGAAAACGGTGTTGTCACAGACACCAGTGCCGAGAACAGTCTGAATGACAAGGCGACCAAGGGCTATTACTACTATGACAAGACCGCAGGACAGATTCTGGTCTGCGATGCGGAACAGCCTGCGATTACTACAACATCGACTTCGGAAACGACTACAACGACAACAACCACAACAACTACTTCAACCAGCGAAAGCAGCACAACATCTGACACAGAAACCACTACGGGAACTGGTACAGTTACCACAGTTTCAACTGTAGCAACTACATCGAAAACCAGTGGAACCACCACCGAAGTGACAACAGACACCACACTGGCAACCAGCGGAAACACTACGGAAACCAGTGCAGGCCCGACTACCACTTCTACCAGCGAAACCACTACCGAAGTGACAACAGACACCACACTGGCAACCAGTGGAAACACTACGGAAACCAGTGCAGGCCCGACTACCACTTCTACCAGCGAAACCACTACCGAAGTGACAACAGGCACCACACTGGCAACCAGCGGAAACACCACGGAAACCAGTGCAGGCCCGACTACCACTTCTACCAGTGAAACCACCACCGAAGTGACAACAGTTACCACACTGGCAACCAGCGGAAGCACCACGGAAACCAGTGCAGGCCCGACTACCACTTCTACCAGCGAAACCACCACCGAAGTGACAACAGACACCACACTGGCAACCAGTGGAAGCACCACAGAAACCAGTGCAGGTCCGACTACTACTTCTACCAACGGAACTACCACAGATACCACAACCGCCAAAACCACTGTTACAACAGCAAGTGCTTCTACGGAAACCAGTGCAGCATCGACCACCACAACTGCCGCAGGAACGACTGCGGAAACGGTGACCGAAACCAGCACTACTGCGGCAAGCACAGTGACTACCGCAGAAACAACTGTCACAACAACAGCTACGACAACCATCGAAGCAACGACTACCACGACAGAAGAAACCACTGTTGAAACTACCACAGAAGCCACCACGACAACGGAGGAAACGACAACTACAATTGTCACCACCACCGAACAGCCGGACGGCTATGTGATCCGCAAGTGTGACGTGGGCGGCAATGAGATCGGCGGAGCATCTCTGAACATTACCGATCAGAGCGGCAATGTGATCGATCAGTGGGTATCCGAAGAAGGCGTATCGCATGTCTTTGCCGGAATCCAGCCGAACACACCGTACTGCCTGACCGAAACACTGGCTCCGGCAGATTACCTCGTTGCAGAACCGATCTACTTCCAGCTGAACGAAGACGGTACACTGGTACTGTTTGTTGGCGTCAGCCTGAATGAAGACGGCAGCTGGAGCGTGGAAAATGCTGTGGTAACGGCAAATCCGGACGGCAGAGCCATTGTGATGATCGATGAGTACGTTGGTACTGAAACCACCACAACGGAAACTACCGAAGAAACCACAACGACTACGGAAGCAACCACAACTACTGCGAAGAATACCACCGCCGGCAACGGCGAGCATACCCCGTCCGTTTCCACCACGACCACGGCTTCTACGGAAACCACGACCGTGACTGGAGAAAGCGGCACCGGTACGACCGCAGGCAGTGGCGGCTCCGGCACAACAACAGCAGCTGGCGGAAGCCAGACGACCACGGTGATCAGAAGCAGTTCCGGTTCGTCTTCTTCCAGCAGCAGAAGCAACACAAAAATCTCCTCCACGCCAAAGACAGGCGAAGCGTTGCCGGTAGTCATCATTCCGGCAGGCATTGCACTGGCAGCGGCAATCGTGGCAGGCTGCAAGCGTAAGAAAAAGTAAACCGGCTGTAACGGAACAGGTGAAATTGTTCTGATGCCGCAAAACCCGCCCCGACAGGTACTTCTGTCTGGGCGGGTTTGTTTTTGTCAAGGGCAAGTTGCACCGTATTTCCTATTAAGGAATCCGGTAGACAAAAATGAAAAAGTAGGGAGCGATGCCCACATCGCCCCGCGGACTTGCCTGAGGGCAGCAATTTTCTAGGGCAGCCACACCGAAACCGTCCGGCGGAATTCGCTCGTACCTCGCTGTCCGCCTGGGGCTTGCCAA
>OHAU01002228.1_pt1 | contig 19126 bp, 17 predicted proteins | sample 1577181 | NCBI WGS metagenome assembly OHAU01 (sample SAMEA3541472, study PRJEB24748) | human gut metagenome | biome: human gut; feature: human-associated habitat; material: faeces | place: China | collected 2012 | reverse complement strand
ACAAGCCCGGAACCATGATGACGATTGCCGGTACAGTCAGGGAAATTCGCGGATATTTCCAGCATGTAGACGGGTTCGATATTTCCCGGTTCTTCGCTGTTAAAAAATCGCTGCCAGCGTTTTTCCTGCCAGTTTAAGGTCATTGCCCCCATCGCTTTGGCGTTGATCGCCTCGCGCCAGTGACTCTCTTTACTGATACCGTAGCTCTCTTCATAGACAAAGAGCTTGATATCATCAATGTCATCAATATCTTCGCCGCCAGTGGTATTGATTTGCAGGAACTCATCGCCCGAAGTGTAGTAACGGAAAATCTGGCTACCCCCGCCCAGATCGATGTGGCTGACAGCGGCTACCGTAAATTCCTCACCCGGCAGCGCAATCAGCAATTCATCTTCCAGCAAACGAAACGCTAACGTGTCGAGCGTAAAGCCACTATTGAGATGCAGACCCAGCGGACCGCGAGCGATAGCAGGCTTATTATCCTTGCCAAACAGACGCTGGAAAAAACCAGACATATTTTATCCTTAAAATAGTTACCAGCCTTGCAGTGAGGCTGGCAAAAAATTACTCGCCCTGTTGGCGTTGCAGTCTTGCTAATACATCCTGGGCGCTACTTTTATTGCTACCGCCAATTCCGGCTTCCGCCAGCTTTTCATCAAGATCGCGACCGTCTGCGACTTTTTCCAACTGTGCAGCAGCATCCAGGCGAGCCTGACGTTCGGCCTGACGCGTTTGCAGGCGTTTTAAGGATTCTGCCGCTGTCGAAACGCTGGAAGATGCGCCAACGGTAGAGGTCGTTACAGCCTGTTGTGCACGCTGCATGGCTTCAGTGGCTTTAACGACTTCCATTTGCTGCTCAAACTGAGCGATACGCTGCGCTGTCGCTGTAACTGCTTTTTCCACGCCATCACGAGAGACTTCCAGATTCGACAACACTTGCTCTTCAGCGGTAATGAGATTCTCAAGGCGCGCGATTTCTTCAGCAACTTCGTTAATCAACGACGGATTAACGTTCTTGCTTAACGCTTCCAGCGCACGGGCTTCCAGACTGGCTTTGCGCTCACGTAAATCTTTCAGCTTATCGTGACTTAATTTCACCCGTGCCAGCAGATCAACGCGAGATTTTCCGGCTTTATCGAGTTCAGCTTTAGCGTCACGAATATGCTGTTCCAGCATGCGCACGCCCTGGGTTTCTTCAATGGACTCTTCCGCCTGGGAGATAAACGATTTCCCCAGCGTAAATAAACTTTTTAAAATTCCCATAAATACCCGTCCTTGTAATTAGTGTGAATATTCTTCTGTAATTTCAGCCAGATCCAATGCGTTATCTACCAGCGAGGTTATCTCAAGCAGGATATCTTCAAGAGAAGATTTAAGCGATAACGCACCGAAAACAATGTAATACTCTTCCTGTTGCACGCTGGAGATCCCTACCGATGACAACGGCATCATCTTCTGATTTCTTAATAAGAAGGTATTAAATTCATCTGGATTGCTGATACTACTTACCGGACAAATAAAGGTTTCGATGATCATTTGGCGGGAAGTAAAAAGAATATTGATTTGCAAATCGCCATAATCATTCAGTTTAATAATTAATGCACTTTCGTTATTTGTTACATCAATATTTTGTTCAGGTACAGTTTGCAGCGCCGTCGCCAGCGCCAACGGATTCCATGTCATATATTATTCCATATAGATTAAGTTTAAATATTAATAAAATGAATATTTGCAGTACGTAATTATCTTACCAGCTATAGACAAAAAAAAACCATCCAAATCTGGATGGCTTTTCATAATTCAGAGGAACTAGCTGCGCTGACGAACCGCTTCAAATAAGCAAATTCCGGTTGCAACCGAAACGTTCAGGGAAGAAACACTTCCTGCCATTGGGATGCTGATCAACTCATCGCAATGTTCACGGGTCAGGCGACGCATACCTTCACCTTCCGCGCCCATCACCAGCGCCGGGCGTCCGGTCATTTTGCTCTGATAGAGTGTATGATCCGCCTCGCCTGCCGTACCGACGATCCAGATATTCTCTTCCTGCAACATACGCATGGTGCGCGCCAGATTAGTCACCCGAATCAGCGGAACGCTTTCTGCCGCACCACAGGCCACTTTTTTCGCCGTGGCGTTGAGCTGTGCGGAGCGATCTTTCGGCACAATCACCGCATGAACACCAGCGGCGTCCGCGCTACGCAGGCACGCGCCGAGGTTGTGCGGATCGGTTACGCCGTCGAGGATCAGCAGGAACGGTTGATCGAGCGAAGCGATCAGATCCGGCAGATCGTTTTCCTGATACTGCCGTCCTGGCTTCACACGAGCGATAATGCCCTGATGCACGGCACCGTCGCTTTTCTCGTCGAGATATTGGCGGTTTGCCAACTGGATAACCACGCCCTGAGACTCAAGGGCGTGAATCAGCGGTAACAGACGTTTATCTTCACGGCCTTTTAAAATAAAGACTTCCTGAAAACGTTCAGGGGCGCGCTCCAGCAGGGCCTGCACTGCGTGGATGCCGTAAATCATTTCGCTCATTAATGTACTCGTTGTTTACGTTTTGCCGGGAGCGCCACGCTTGCCCGGCCTACGGATAATTCACCCTCTTCTGTTTGAAGAGGGTAATGATCACTCTGCCACTTTTTTCTTCGCCGCACGCTTCGCTTTGGTCGCTGCGGCTATTTTCTGCGTTTTCGCCGATGGCTTTTTCGCTTTTCTCGCGTCTTTCTTCGCTGCTTTCGGCTTCGGTTTTTTCTCGCCACGGAAGGCGCTGTCTGGCTCAAAGTTGACCTTTTTGCCGACCTGACGCCGCTTGCCGCCTTTTTTGCCTGCATCGCCTTTTTTCGCTTTCTCGCGCGCCGTTTTACCGACGTTGCGCGGTGCGCGTTCGCTGGAGATCAGGCTAAAGTCGATTTTGCGCTCGTCCATATTAACCGCTTCGACGCGAACTTCCACGCGATCGCCCAGGCGATAAGTCTGGCCGCTGGATTCCCCCATCAGGCGTTGCCCTACCTGGTCAAAGCGATAGTAGTCATTGTCCAGCGAAGAGACATGGACCAGACCATCAATGAACAAGTCGTCCAGACGGACGAAGAAGCCAAAGCCAGTGACGCTGGAAATTACGCCTTTAAAGACGTTACCTACCTGGTCGAGCATGAAGTCACACTTCAGCCAGTCAGACACATCGCGCGTTGCTTCATCGGCACGACGTTCCGCCATCGAACAGTGCTGACCCAGTTGCAACATCTCTTCCATCGAATAATGGTAGCCGCCGGTTTCAGTGGTGTTGCCCTGATGCCCCTGCTCTTTCGCCAGCAGATATTTAATGGCGCGGTGCAACGTCAGGTCAGGATAACGACGAATCGGCGAAGTAAAGTGCGCATAGGACTGCAATGCCAGACCGAAGTGACCACGGTTTTCCGGATCGTAAATCGCCTGTTTCATCGAGCGCAAAAGCATGGTTTGCAGCATTTCTGCATCAGGACGATCGGCAACCGACTCCAGCAGCTCCGCGTAGTCACGCGGTTCCGGCTTGTTACCGCCCGGCAGTTCCAGCCCCAGCTCCGCCAGCACTGAACGGAAAGAGGTAATCGCTTCGGTGCTCGGCTTGTCGTGAATAAGGAACAGTGCCGGTTCTTTGGCTTTCTCAACGAAACGCGCCGCCGAGATATTCGCCAGAATCATGCACTCTTCAATTAACTTGTGGGCGTCGTTACGCTGAGTCTGTTCGATACGTTCAATACGGCGTTCAGCGTTGAAAATGAACTTCGCTTCTTCGCTCTCAAATGAGATCCCACCGCGTTCTTCACGGGCTTTATCCAGCACTTTATAGAGGTTATGTAACTCTTCGAGATGCTTAACCAGCGGCGCATACTGCTCGCGCAGATCCTGATCGCCTTGCAGTATATGCCAGACTTTGGTGTAGGTCAGACGCGCGTGAGAACTCATCACCGCTTCGTAGAATTTGTAGCCAGTCAGGCGGCCTTTCGACGAAACCGTCATCTCGCACACCATACACAGGCGGTCTACCTGCGGGTTGAGCGAGCACAGGCCGTTAGAGAGCACTTCCGGCAGCATCGGGATAACCTGCGAAGGGAAGTACACCGACGTACCACGGTTACGCGCTTCTCTGTCCAGCGGTGTTGGCGGACGGACATAGTAACTGACGTCGGCAATTGCGACCCACAAACGCCAGCCACCGCCGCGTTTTTTCTCACAGTAAACTGCATCGTCAAAGTCACGGGCGTCTTCGCCATCAATGGTGACCAGCGGTAAATCGCGCAGATCGACACGGCCCGCTTTTGCTTCTTCCGGCACTTCTTCTTTCAGCCCGGCAACCTGTTGCTCAACAGCCTGCGGCCAGATGTACGGAATTTCATGGGTACGCAGAGCAATATCAACCGCCATGCCGGTGCCCATATTATCGCCCAGCACTTCGACGATTTTACCCACCGCTTTGGTACGGCGAGTCGGGCGTTGAGTCAGTTCAACCACCACCACAAAGCCCATCCGCGCGCCCATGATCTGATCGGGCGGGATTAAGATATCGAAGCTCAGACGGCTATCGTCAGGAACCACAAAGCCGACGCCCGCTTCAGTAAAGTAGCGACCAACAATCTGGCTGGTTTTTGGCACCAGTACGCGGACAATACGCGCTTCACGACGACCTTTACGGTCAGCGCCCAGCGGCTGAGCCAGCACCTGATCGCCATGAATGCAGGTTTTCATCTGCTCGCTGGAGAGATACAAATCATCTTTACGCCCTTCAACCCGCAGAAAGCCGTAGCCATCACGGTGGCCAATAACGGTACCTTTCACCAGGTCGAGGCGTTCCGGCAGCGCATAGCACTGACGACGAGTGAAGACCAGTTGACCATCGCGCTCCATCGCGCGCAGGCGTCGACGCAGGCCTTCAAGCTGCTCTTCGCCTTCAATGTGCAGTTCTACCGCCAGCTCATCACGGCTGGCCGGTTTTTCACGTTTGGTTAAATGTTCGAGGATAAATTCCCGACTAGGGATGGGATTCGCGTATTTTTCAGCTTCGCGTTCCTGGAAAGGATCTTGTGACATCTCGGTTCCTCCGTTGTCATCTCTGATGAAGATTTTCGTCACTCCACCAGCAATAATTTATAAAGCGGTTGATTCTCTTCAACCAAATCGGCAAGCGTGTAGTTATCCAGTTCCGTAAGAAAACTTTGCACGGCCTTAGAAAGCGCCTGTTTCAACCGACAGGCAGGTGTAATGTGGCAAAACTCACTGCTGCAATTCACCAGCGATAAGGGCTCCAGCTCGCGCACCACATCACCAATACGTATCGCACTCGCCGGTTTACCCAAGCGAATGCCGCCATTTTTTCCACGAACAGCAGTCACGTAGCCGGCACGACTAAGTTGATTGATTATTTTGACCATATGATTACGGGAGACGCCGTAGACGTCAGTCACTTCAGAAATACTGGTCATCCGCCCTTCTGGCAATGACGCCATGTAGATCAGCGCACGTAATCCGTAATCAGTGAAACTCGTTAACTGCACATCAACCTCAAAAGGGAAATCGGGGAAAAATACATTTATATTGATGATAAACCAGCCACAAGCTGTGTCGCTAATTTATTTCAGTTCGGGGAAGGAAAAAAGCGAGGATTTAACACTGTGTCGGATAGCGCAATGGCTTAACCGACACAGCAATGTATCACACTGTTAGCCCGGCAGGCAAAATATCTGCCAGGCGTACCAGAATTACGCGTCGAACGGGTCGCGCAGAATCATGGTTTCAGTACGATCCGGACCGGTAGAGATGATATCGATCGGCACACCGGTCAGCTCTTCAATACGCTTGATGTAGTTCAGTGCCGCCTGCGGCAGGCCACTACGATCTTTCACGCCGAAGGTGGATTCAGACCAGCCCGGCATGGTTTCGTAAATCGGCTCTAGACCTTTCCAGTCGTCAGCTGCCAGCGGAGTGGTAGTCACTTCACGACCATCCGGCATACGGTAAGCCACGCAGAGTTTAACCTCTTTCAGGCCATCCAGAACGTCCAGTTTAGTCAGGCAGAAGCCAGACAGGGAGTTCAACTGTACCGCACGACGAACGGCAACGGTGTCCAGCCAGCCGGTACGACGACGACGACCCGTAGTTGCGCCGAATTCGTTACCCTGCTTGCAGAGGAACTCGCCAGTTTCATCAAACAGTTCGGTCGGGAACGGACCTGCACCTACACGAGTGGAGTAAGCTTTGAGGATACCCAGAACGTAATCAACATAACGCGGGCCCAGGCCGGAACCGGTCGCCACGCCACCAGCAGTGGTGTTGGAAGAAGTTACGTACGGATATGTACCGTGGTCGATATCCAGCAGCGTACCCTGCGCACCTTCAAACATGACGAAATCGCCACGCTGACGCGCCTGGTCGAGCAGGTCAGAAACGTCAACAACCATAGAAGTCAGGATGTCGGCAACAGCCATCGTATCATCCAGAACTTTCTGGTAATCAACCGCTTCAGCTTTGTAGTAGTTAACCAACTGGAAGTTGTGATATTCCATCACTTCTTTCAGTTTTTCAGCGAAGGTTTCTTTGTCGAAAAGGTCGCCAACACGCAGACCGCGACGTGCTACTTTATCTTCATAAGCAGGCCCGATACCACGACCGGTGGTGCCGATCGCTTTCGCGCCACGCGCTTTCTCACGCGCGTTATCCAGCGCAACGTGATAATCAAGGATCAGCGGACATGCTTCGGACAGCAGCAGACGCTCACGAACGGGGATGCCACGGTCTTCCAGTTCTTTCATCTCTTTCATCAGCGCGGCCGGAGACAGCACAACACCGTTACCGATGATGCTGGTTACATTCTCGCGGAGAATACCTGATGGAATAAGATGGAGAACGGTTTTTTCACCGTTGATTACGAGAGTATGGCCTGCGTTGTGACCGCCCTGGTAGCGTACAACATATTTAGCCCGTTCAGTCAGAAGATCGACGATCTTACCTTTACCTTCGTCACCCCATTGGGTGCCCAGTACGACGACGTTGTTACCCATTTTTCAAAATCACCGTTTGCTTAAAAATGGATTCTACCATCGCTTTTTCAGAGTTACAGCACTTTTTGCACTCAAAAATGACCTCGATCAGTCTGTTTTTTGTTCAGCCAATCGTTTTCCTCAACATGTAGTAGACCACAACGCCCGCAACCACAAGTCCACCGCCAAAACGACGTAAAATATTATCGGGCAAATTGGTCATCGCAGAGATCATCTTCTTCCATGCCTTCGGGTAAAGCATCGGCCCTAAACCTTCCAGTACCAAAACCAGGGCAAGCGCCAGCCAGATTGTCGAATTCATTCATTATCCTTATAGAAAAAGAAAACCACCGACATCCCTGAGGATGCGGTGGCTTTATTGACCTGTACCGCAGTCGTTATATTAACGCGTTGCGGAAGTCGGCGTCTTCATGTAGCGGAAGAAATCGCTATCCGGGCTCATGACCATCACGTCCTGATTGCCAGAGAAGCTGTTCTCATAAGCACGCAGGCTACGGATGAATGCGTAGAAGTCCGGATCTTTACTGAATGCATCAGCAAACAGTTTGGCTGCTTCGGCATCGCCTTCACCACGCATGATGCGGCCCTGACGCTCAGCTTCTGCCAGCGTTCTGGTCACTTCATAGTCGGCAGTCGCGCGCAGTTTTTCCGCTTCTTCCTGACCTTGTGAACGGTGACGACGTGCTACCGCTTCACGCTCGGCGCGCATACGGTTGTAGATCGCTTCAGACACTTCGGTCGGCAGGTTGATCTGCTTGATACGCACATCGACAACTTCAATACCCAGCGCCGCCATACTGTTCGGGTTGATGACCGGAACTTTGCCCTTCGTCTCAGCCGTTACGCGCTCTGCCGCTTCGGCAATGGCGTTATCTGCTGCAGGGGTAGTAACTTCATCTTCTGTACCCGCAGAACCGGAGTTCAGCGCGTCACGTACTTCGAGGGTCAGACGACCACGGGAATCGGTGACGATATCTTTCACGTCCAGGCGACCAATTTCAGAACGCAGACGGTCAGAGAACTTACGTTTCAACAGCACTTCCGCTTGCGAAATGTCGCCACCACCCGTTGCCAGGTAGTAACGGCTGAAATCGCTGATGCGCCATTTGATGTAAGAGTCGACGATCAGGTCTTTCTTCTCTTTGGTCACAAAGCGGTCGGCCTGGTTGTCCATGGTCTGAATACGTGCGTCGAGCATTTTCACCGTTTCAATGAACGGTATCTTGAAATGCAGACCCGGCTCATAAACCAGAGGTTTGTTGTCATCGTCACGCAGTACCTTACCAAAACGCAGCGTAATACCGCGCTCACCTTCTTTGACGACAAAGACAGACATGTAAAGCACTACCAGCACGATGATGATAATCGCGATAACTGACTTACGCATCGTTATTCCCCCTGACGCTGGTAGTCGTTACGCTGCGCGTTGGCGCGGCGTTGGTCCATAATATCGCCCTGACTGGTGGACGACGTGTTGCTTGCTCCACTGGTTGTGGAGGAAGAGGCTGGCGGCAGACGCAGCAGATTGCTGGCACCGTTATCGCTCTTCGCCGCAGGGGCGTTACCACCTTTCAGCATCTGGTCTAATGGCAGAACCATCAGGTTGCCACCTTTATCGTTAACCAGCACTTTGCGGGTGTTGCCCAACACTTTTTCCATCGTCTCGATATACAGACGCTCGCGAGTAATTTCCGGCGCGGCTTTATATTCCGGCAGAAGTTTAGCAAAGCGCGCCACTTCACCCTGAGCTTCCAGGATGGTCTGGGCCTTGTACGCACGCGCCTCTTCGAGGATACGTTGCGCCTGACCGTTCGCACGCGGCTGAACTTCGTTGGTATACGCTTCTGCTTCACGAATGTATTGCTGTTCGTTTTCACGCGCGGCAATCGCATCGTCAAACGCCGCTTTTACTTCTTCCGGCGGACGAGCAGCCTGGAAGTTGACGTCCAGCAGCGTGATACCCATGTCATACGGACGAATCGTCTCTTCCAGTTCGCGCTGAGTATCGCTACGAATCACGGTACGACCTTCCGTCAGAATGCGGTCCATGGTGTATTTACCGATAACTCCACGCAGGGCGCTGTCGGTAGCCTGACGCAGGCTGTCATCCGGGCTGGTCACGCTATACAGATATTTTTCCGGATCGGTGACGCGGTACTGCACGTTCATCTCAACGCGCACTACGTTCTCGTCCGACGTCAGCATCACACCAGAAGCTGCCAGTTCACGCACGGCTTCCACGTTCACCGGTTTGACTTCGTCGATAAACGTCGGTTTCCAGTTCAGACCCGGCTCAACCAGATGGCTGAATTTACCAAAGCGTGTTACCACGCCGCGTTCGGCTTCTTTAATGGTATAGAAACCACTGGCCGCCCAGATAATGACAATCGCTGCCGCTGCGATGGTAACGACGCGACCGCCAAGCTGCGGGCGCGGGCCTTGCGATGAACTGCCACCGCCAGATCCGGTGCCTTTACCGCCGCCCAGACCACCGAGCTTTTTGCTCAGTTTGCGGAAGATATCATCTAAATCAGGTGGCCCTTGATCGCGACCGCCTTTGTTTCCATTTCCCTCAGAGTTGCCGCCAGGTTTGCTGCTTCCCCACGGGTCGCGGTCTTGTCCGTTATTACCGGGCTGATTCCACGCCATGTTTGTGCTCCATATTTGTTATGCGGTGATCCCTGTTGTCTTTCGACGCCAGAGGATATGACTCCACGCTTCAGACGCTACGCCGTTAGATCAGGTAATCGATCAACGCCGGTTCTTGTTTACAGAGGCGACGCCAGTCAACGATCGGCATACGAACTTGCAGACTTACGCTGCCGTCCTCCTCCATCCACTCTTTTTCTATTGCCTGAAGCTGATAAAAACGACTTCTCAGACGCCCTTCCTGCGGTGGCAGACGCAATGTATGCTGCGCCACCTCGCCGGAAAGACGCTCCGTCAAAGCCTGAAAAAGCTGTGGTATCCCCGCTCCGGTCTGTGCGGAAAGCCAGACACGGATCGGTTTGTTCTCTTCGTCCCGATCAATACGCGGTTCGAAATCTTCCAGCATATCGATCTTGTTCATCACCAGCAGGGTTGGGATCTCGTGAGCGTCGATCTCTTCAAGAACCGTATTCACCGCTTCGATGTTTTCTTGTACACGCACATCCGCCGCGTCAATGACGTGCAGCAGCAATGTGGCTTGCCGCGTCTCTTGTAACGTGGCTTTAAATGCCGCCACCAGATCGTGCGGCAGGTGGCGAATAAACCCTACGGTATCTGCCAACACGGTTTCACCGACATCCGCAACGTCAATACGCCGCAACGTCGGGTCGAGGGTGGCAAACAACTGGTCTGCCGCGTAGACCCGCGCTTCGGTGATGCGATTGAAAAGGGTAGATTTACCGGCGTTGGTATATCCCACCAGCGAAACAGTAGGAACGTCGGCTTTGATACGCGATTGCCGCCCCTGCTCACGCTGCTTTTCAACTCTTTCCAGGCGCGACTGTATCTGCACGATGCGATTACGCAACAAACGACGGTCGGTTTCGAGCTGGGTTTCACCCGGACCACCCAAACCGATCCCGCCTTTCTGTCTTTCAAGGTGGGTCCAGCCACGCACCAGGCGCGTAGCCAGATGGCGCAACTGCGCCAGCTCAACCTGCAACTTACCCTCATGGGTACGCGCACGTTGGGCGAAAATATCTAAAATAAGGCCGGTGCGGTCGATGACACGACACTCGCACAAACGCTCCAGGTTACGCTCTTGCGCCGGGCTCAGGGCATGGTCAAAAAGAACGACCGAAGCACCCGTCGCTTTTACGGCTTCCGCAATTTCAACTGCTTTACCTTCACCTACAAAATACTTTGGGTGCGGCGCTTTACGGCTACCGGTAATCACCTGCAATGCTTCGACACCGGCGGAAGAGACCAGAGATTCAAACTCCTGGAGGTCTTCCATATCTTTGTCTTGCGTAAAATAGATGTGTACCAGTACCGCCTGCTCACCAGCATCATAACGGTCAAACAAGCGTATAACCCTCTAAATAGATCAGCGGGGAACGCAGGATCGCTGGCTCCCCGTGTAAAAAAACAGCCCGAAACCTTATTCGGTTTCTTCGCTGTCCTGTTGCGCGGAAGTATTCTGCGCGCTGCTACCATGATGATAGTTACTGCTGGTACCGCCACCGGCGTTGTTACTGTGATGAGAAACCGGGCGAGACGGGACAACAGTAGAAATCGCGTGCTTGTAAACCATCTGGCTGACCGTGTTTTTCAACAGGATCACGAACTGATCAAAAGACTCGATTTGTCCTTGCAGCTTAATACCATTCACCAAATAAATAGAAACTGGAACACGTTCCCGACGCAGTGCGTTCAGGAACGGATCTTGTAAAGATTGCCCCTTAGCCATTCTCTCTTTTCCTTATATGCTTATTTGTACTTTGAACCTTTCGATTCTGAAAAAATTGCGCACGATACGTCTCAATTGTACACATTCAGCCTGCGATAGCACCAACAACCTGTAATACTTCGTCACGCGCCTGTTCTGGTTTTTCACTGTCAAGCCAGTGAACCCCTTCCCAACCACGCAGCCAGGTTATCTGCCGCTTCGCCAACTGTCTCGTGGCGCAAACACCTCGATAAACCATTTCATCGTATGAGATTTCGCCTTCAAGGTAAGACCACATCTGGCGATAACCCACGCAACGAATGGAAGGCAAGTCCGTATGCAAATCTCCTCGGGCAAAAAGCGCCCGGACTTCTGCTTCAAAACCTGAAGCCAACATCTGATGAAAACGCTGCTCAATTCGTTGATGGAGCAGTTCACGGCTCGCCGGGGCGATGGCGAACTGATGCACCTGATACGGTAGAGCGTCTCCTGACGTTTGCGTCAGTTCCGTTAAAGTTTTACCCGAAATGAAAAAAACTTCCAGTGCCCGGGAAAGCCTTTGTGGATCATTTGGATGAATCCTTGCTGCCGCAACCGGATCTACCTCCTGAAGTTGACGATGCAATGACTCCCAACCTTGCTCTGCCGCCTGTTGCTCAATTCTGGCCCGTACTTCCGGGTCCGCCGACGGTAGCGGCGACAACCCTTCCAGCAATGCCTTGAAATACAACATCGTACCGCCCACTAATAGTGGGATCCGCCCCGCCGCGGTGATATCGGCCATTTCCGCCAGCGCATCGCGGCGAAAATCAGCAGCCGAGTAAGCCTGCGACGGATCGCGAATATCCAGCAATCGGTGCGGCGCGGCGAGTAACTCTTCAGCGTTCGGCTTCGCCGTCCCGATATCCATCCCTTTGTAAATAAGGGCAGAATCAACGCTTATCAACTCTACTGGTAAAATTTTACGCAGCTCAATGGCTAACGCTGTTTTACCGGAGGCCGTCGGCCCCATCAAAAAAATCGCCTTAGGCAGGCTCGCCTTACTGATATCACTCATCTTTCAGGGCTTTTATCGCCGGATGTAAATCAACAGATTGTAACAGACCACCCGGCGGCGTTTTCACAAGTTGCGGACATAACCGTTCCACGTCCGCCAGCAGGGTTATGGCCTGTGCCATTGACCACTGCGCATGTTCGCTCATCAGATTTCGTGCAATCCACTGCGCAATATTGCCAGGTTCGAATACGGACTGCTTCGCCAGGTAGCCTATCAGTTCAGGAATCAAGATTTGTAAATTTTGTTGGCGTAAGGGTAAAGGCACGGCCCTGATGGTCACATGCTGCGCATCGGACTGGAAATCAATACCCAATTCCGCCAGGGCAGACTGCGCTTTTTCTAATGCCGATTTTTCTTCGCCAGAAACTTTTAGCCGCAACGGAATAAGCAGCGGTTGGGCGCAAACTGGCACTTCACCCGGCGTCAATTGTGCCTGACGCAGCCAACGTTCTGCCACTGGCAAGGATAAAAGTGAAATGTTGCCATCGCGCTCAAGCAACGCACAGTCGGAATGGACGATAGTCAGTACCCGACCAAAACTCTGACTGTTCGCCGCAAGTGCAGGTTCCTGCGGTTCTGGCGCTTTTGGTTTTTGCATCGGCGCGGGCGTTTGCAAAAGCTGGCGATACACTTCACCTTGCTGTTTCTGGTAACCTGGCTGCGCATTCGGCCAGGGGGCAGCCGGACGACTGCCTGAGGAGGGCGCAGGAGTGTAACGCGGAGCTACTGGCTCACGAACTGCCGGTTCAGCAAAATGATTGCGCCCCGCCGCCACGCGATTTTCCGGAATGGCACGCGGTGCAGGTTGTGGTTCATCGTCCAGCGGTAGCGGCGTTTCCAGTTGCTGCTGTAGCACGCTCAGCACGCCCTGATAGATAAAATCATGCACCAGACGCGACTGATGGAAACGCACTTCGTGTTTGGCAGGGTGCACGTTGACGTCCACCTGATGCGGGTCGATCTCCAGATACAACACAAATGCCGGTTGCTGATCGGCCCCCAGTTTGTCTTCGCAGGCCTGGCGGATCGCGTGATTGATCAGGCGATCGCGCATCATGCGACCGTTCACGTAGCAATACTGAATTTCTGCCAGTGCGGGCGTGGTGTGATTTGGATCGGCCACCCAGCCGCGCAGCGTGAGATCGCCGTGTTGCCATTCAATCGCCAGCGCTTGTTCGAGAAAAGCGGTGCCGCAAATCGCGCCTAAGCGCCGTTCTTTTTGCCCGCCTTCCGGCACTGCGCGGTACTGACGCACAATTTTACCGTTATGCGACAGGTTGATCGTGACGTCGAAACGCGCCAGCGCAATGCGGCGGATGATTTCATCGATATGGTTAAATTCGGTTTTCTCGGTGCGCAGGAATTTGCGCCGCGCCGGGGTGTTGTAGAACAGGTCCAGCACCTCCAGCGTCGTTCCCACCGGATGCGCCGCCGGTTTAACCGTCACGTCCATATTGCGCCCTTCGGCATAAGCCTGCCAGGCTTCCTGCTGTTCTGCGGTGCGTGAAGTGAGCGTCAGGCGGGAAACCGAACTGATACTCGCCAGCGCCTCACCGCGAAAGCCCAGGCTGATAATGGCTTCGAGATCGTCCAGAGAGGCGATTTTACTGGTGGCATGACGCGCCAGCGCCAGTGCCAGCTCATCTTTTTTGATACCGCAGCCGTTATCACGAATGCGGATAAGTTTCGCCCCACCGCGTTCGATATCAATATCGATACGCGTCGCACCTGCATCGAGGCTGTTTTCCACCAGTTCTTTGACTACCGACGCAGGTCGCTCGACCACCTCACCTGCGGCAATCTGGTTCGCCAGTTGTGGCGGTAAGACCTGAATTGGCATCAATCGTCCTTAGTTTGGCAGCGTGCGATCTGGCGTCGTCACCGTACTGGCCGTTTGTGCCGTTGCACCCTGCGGCGCAGATTGCATCGGATGCGCAAGGAAGTAATTGCGCAGGCCTTTGTAAATGGCTTCTGCCAGCTGTTGTTGGTAATCGTCGCTCGCCAGCAAACGTTCTTCGCTGTTGTTACTGATAAAACCGGTTTCGACCAGTACTGACGGAATATCCGGCGAACGCAGAACGCCGAGACTCGCGTGTTCTGGTCGGCGTTTATGTATTTCGCCAATGCGTTGCAACTGACTGATCATACTGGTCGCTACATCATACCCTACCCGCTGGGAATGACCGAACTGTAAATCCAGCACCGCCTGGCTTAAATAGGGGTCGGCCTGACTGTTCGCCAGCACATCACCCGCCCCGCCCAGCAGCTCCGACTGCTTCTCATGCTGTTCCAGCCAGCTGGCCATTTCGCTGTTGGCGCGACGGTTTGAGAGCACCCATACAGAGGCACCGGTGGCACTACGGTTTGGTGCGGCATCGGCATGAATCGACACAAGGAAATTGGCGTTTTGCTTACGTGCCACATCACTGCGCCCCATCACCGAGATAAAGTAATCCCCGTCACGGGTTAAAACGCCCTTAAACATCGGATCGTTATTGAGCAAGGTACGTAATTTACGCGCAATGGCGATGGTGACATTTTTCTCCCGTGTACCACCAGGGCCGATAGCGCCAGGGTCCTGACCGCCGTGTCCGGCATCAATAGCGATGATAATTTTATCGCCTGTGTTAGCCGTCGCGCGCGCTGCCGGACGCGTTACCGTATTACTGCTGATAACACCCGTAGTGCGGTTACTTTCCGTTTTAAACGGATTGCGCGCCGGTTCGCTGACGCGCGGTGCGACAACCGCAGGCGTTTCAACGCGTTTCGCAACCATTGGCGGAGGCGATGGCGGCGCATCGGCGTTAATCGTAAAGACAACAGTGTAATTGCTGCCATTCTGCCGCTTCACCGCTTCGGTTTTACCGTTTTCGGTGAGATCGACCACCAGCCGTAGCGTTTGTGCATCTTTAGGCGTTCCGGAGCGAATCGCTTTCACCAGGTTATTACCGCTAAACAACAACGGCAGCCCCTGAATTACCCCCGTTTGTTTGATATCGAGCGCCACGGTGCGTTTGCTTTGATGGCTAAACGCATAATCAGGATCGCCAATAAAACTCAACGTTATCCGCGCCTGTTGATTACCGTTAGAAACCTGAATATCAGAGAGCGTCGCGGCCCCCGCCTGCGCGCACAGCAGCAGCAACGTCGCTACTAACCAATTTCTGATGCGATACATCATCCCGCCACCTTTCAAAGGTTAACCGGCTAAACGCGCCAGCAACAATTCACCCGCAGAGGAAACCGCACTCACGCGCGCCTCACGGCCTTGTGCCTGATAATCAATGTGTATTTCGACATCCGGGTCAGGAAGAACACCTGTACCTTGTTGTGGCCACTCCACCAGGCAGATGGCATCGTTGGCAAAATAATCGCGGATCCCCATAAACTCCAGCTCCTCGGGATCGGCAAGGCGGTACAAATCAAAGTGATAAACCATTAAATTGTCGAGCGTATAGGGTTCGACCAGCGTATAAGTGGGGCTTTTGACATTACCCTGATGACCCAGAGCCTGTAAAAAGCCCCGGCTAAAGGTGGTTTTACCTGCGCCTAAATCGCCATACAGATAGATTACGGTTGCGCCATCGCAGGCTTTCGCTACCCGCTCGCCCAGGTCTAATGTTGCCTGCTCATCAGGGAGCGGAATTACTCGATTCATCATGGTTTTTATCAGTCACTTCCGGGTTAACAATACGCTGTAGCGTGGAAAAGAGATCGGTTGCCAGCATCCCGCGCGTTCCAAAACGCGCCGCCAGTACGTCAGCTGCCGCACCGTGCGCGACACAGCCCGCACAGGCTGCATCATAAGGGCTCATTTTTTGCCCAAGCAATGCGCCAATAATACCAGAGAGCACATCGCCCATGCCGCCGCTCGCCATGCCTGCATTTCCGGCATCAATAATGCCTAAAGCGTCAGGATGGGCGGCGACCACGGTTCCGGCACCTTTCAGCACCGCTACGCCGCCATAACGTTGTACCAGACGTTGGGCGCAATGTAAGCGGTCACTTTCAATTTCAGCGACGGAACAGCCTAACAACCGTGCGGCCTCACCAGGATGCGGCGTGATCACGCGATTGTGACGCTTATCGGGATTGATTGCCAGCAGGTTCAATGCATCGGCATCCCACAACATCGGTTTGCGAAAATTCTCAACTTTTTGCAGGGCTTTTTTCCCCCACTCTTGCTGGCCCAGACCGGGACCAATCACCACCACATCGGCCCATTCCAGGCTTTCGGTAAGAGAGTCCATCGTCAGTTCATGCACCATCAATTCCGGTCGTGCAGTCAGCAGCGGCGCAATGTTTTCACTGCGGGTCAGTACTCGGACTAAACCAGCACCAGCACGCAGCGCCGCTTCCCCCGTCATACGAATAGCCCCCGCCGTGCCGTGATCGCCACCGATAATTACCAGCCGCCCGTGATCGCCTTTATGCGAAGTCGGGCGACGCGGTTTTAGCCAGTGAGAAAGTTGTTCTGCCGAAAACCGCTGAATTTTCGTCTCCTGACCTGCCAGCCAACTATCCAGCCCCAGTGAGTCAAAATGCAGTTGTCCGGTAACATCCCGCGCTTTTCCAGTGAGCAAACCTGGTTTCAGCGCAATAAAAGTGATGGTGTGATCGGCGTTGATTACCGCGCCTGGCGTAGCGCCGGTTTCAGCCAGAAGGCCGGAAGGGATATCAACCGCCGCAATCGGCGCAGGATGGGAATTAGCGTGGTCGATTAACTGGCTAATGGATTCGCGGGGCGCTTGCTGCAAACCGGTGCCGAGCAGCGCATCGACAATCAGATCTACCGATTCGGGCCAGACAATATTCGAAGCATGGATCTCGCCTCCCGCGTTTAACCATGCTTCGCGTGCCAGCGCGGCCTCTTCCGGCAACGGTTTGTCACTTTCCTGGGCCAGCAGCGTGACATCAATACCGATCGCTTTGGCCAGCCGCGCGACCACGTAGCCATCGCCGCCGTTATTACCATGACCGCACAGCACCAGCCAGTGGCGGGCGTCAGGATAAGCCGAACGACACACCTGGAATGCGGCTTCGCCAGCGCGAAGCATCAGCTCATAGAGTGTGAGCCCCAGCGCATCTGCCGCCTCGCGTTCTCCGCGGCGGATATCGTCGGCGTACCAGACGGTGTGTGGTATACTTACGGGGTTTTTCTTCATTGTATGGTCCGTCATGTCAGAGCCCCTCGATCTCAATCAGTTAGCGCAAAAAATTAAACAGTGGGGGCTGGAACTGGGCTTTCAGCAGGTAGGTATTACCGATACCGATCTCAGCGAGTCCGAGCCCAAACTGCAAGCATGGCTGGACAAACAATACCACGGCGAAATGGACTGGATGGCACGTCACGGTATGCTGCGCGCTCGCCCCCATGAGTTATTGCCCGGTACGCTGCGCGTGATCAGCGTGCGGATGAATTACCTTCCTGCTAACGCCGCATTTGCCAGCACGCTGAAAAATCCCAAACTCGGCTATGTTAGCCGTTATGCGCTGGGCCGTGACTATCACAAGCTTCTGCGCAACCGACTCAAAAAGCTGGGCGAGATGATTCAGCAACATTGTGTTTCGCTGAATTTTAGACCGTTTGTCGATTCTGCGCCTATTCTCGAGCGCCCGTTAGCTGAAAAAGCAGGTCTTGGCTGGACAGGTAAGCACTCACTTATCCTCAATCGCGAGGCCGGTTCGTTCTTCTTTTTAGGCGAATTGCTGGTCGATATTCCGCTGCCCGTGGATCAACCAGTCGAGGAAGGATGCGGTAAATGCGTGGCCTGTATGACGATTTGCCCGACCGGTGCCATCGTCGAGCCATATACCGTCGATGCTCGCCGCTGTATCTCTTATCTCACCATCGAACTGGAAGGGGAGATCCCGGAAGAGTTGCGACCGTTAATGGGAAACCGTATTTACGGTTGCGATGACTGCCAGCTTATCTGCCCGTGGAATCGCTATTCGCAACTCACTACAGAAGACGATTTCAGCCCGCGTAAGCCGCTACACGCACCGGAACTCATTGAGTTATTCGCCTGGAGTGAAGAGAAGTTTTTAAAAGTCACGGAAGGTTCGGCGATTCGCCGTATAGGTCACCTGCGTTGGCTGCGTAATATCGCCGTAGCATTAGGCAATGCCCCCTGGGATGAAACGATTTTGACAGCGCTGGAAAGTCGTAAAGGTGAGCACCCACTTCTTGATGAGCACATAGCGTGGGCGATTGCGCAGCAAATCGAGAGACGAAATGCGTGCGTGGTCGAAGTGCAATTACCGAAAAAACAGCGTCTGGTTCGGGTGATTGAAAAAGGGTTACCGCGTGACGCCTGATTCATCCACAGCTTGTGAATAAAAATAAAAACGCATTGCAATTCAAGCCGGAAAAAATCGTCAAGTGATCGATACGACAAAACGAAATCTTAATTTTTAACTTATCTATCAATAGGTTAAAAAAATACTATTCACCGTGCGAAGTTTCTTTGAAATTAAGATTACGGCCTGAGGCTGTGGATAACTCTGTTTACAAGAGTTTGTCAGAGACAACAAAAACCAGCAATAACGCATCGCGTCGCTGTGGATATTTTATTGAGAGAAGAATTTGGAGCGGGAAACGAGACTCGAACTCGCGACCCCGACCTTGGCAAGGTCGTGCTCTACCAACTG
>OHAU01002212.1_pt1 | contig 19274 bp, 20 predicted proteins | sample 1577181 | NCBI WGS metagenome assembly OHAU01 (sample SAMEA3541472, study PRJEB24748) | human gut metagenome | biome: human gut; feature: human-associated habitat; material: faeces | place: China | collected 2012 | reverse complement strand
AATCATTTTTAAGCGCCTTTTTATTTAATGTCCTTGACACGGGGTCCACATTAATACTTGTAATATGCTTCCTTAATTGAAGTGGGCATAGGTATAGCTCTTATCATTTTGATACTGAAGATTTCTGTGTCCACAATCATTCTAAGAATCACAGATGCCATCTCTTCAATGTTTACTTTTCCAGTTTCATATGAAGTAGAAAATCTGATGTTAAGCTAGATTTGATGATCTAGTAGCAACATTTTTCTTGAACTTAGCGAATAATTTTAAAAATGGAATTTTATCAATTTACTTTGTGAAAACTGATAAGAAAAACACTTATGAGAATTTAATACAGATAAAAAATACACTTTCAGATATAAAAGCAATTGAAATTATAGATGACACACAAAGCAGAGCAATATATCCGCAATTATTTTGGTAAAGGGAGTAAACTTATATGTTGAAAATCAGACGATTATTATTATCTTTTGTACTTTTAATATTTAATATTATTAATTTTTCAGTGTTACTAAGCAATATTGATGATGATTATACAAATATTTTTTATTACATTATTTTATTTGTTTTTAAGTTATCTTGTATATAAAGAATGGAAATATACACCTGTAGTCGCTGTTATAGGATATTTTGTTTGTGTGTGGTTATCTAGTACATTTGGAATAGCTTGGTTTGGTTGGTTTGGATTACATATTGGTTTAACAATATTGCTGATAATACTTTTTGAAATGAAATAGTTATAATAGTAAGAACTTATGCAGAAAACAATGAAAAAGGGGACTGTAATGAGCAATAAATAAAGGTGATTTAAAATAATTAAGTGTTTCCTAAATTTTAATGATAATCAAACATGAGCACCACAAAGGTGCTTTTGTTTTGTAGCATAATTCGCAAAGCTGTCTTTTCTCCATGGATGATTCATTGGAGGAATATACTTTTTCTTTTCTTTCTTAGGTGCTTCCTTAGGAGCATCAAATTCCTTTGATACTAGTTCATGTTTGGGTACTTCTTCCCTTAGATAAAGCTTATCAGCGATATTTGCCAGAAACTGTCGATCAAATGACTCAATGACCATGCAGTCAGTCTTTCCTGCAAAGTATCTTCTGTCACCGTTTTCGGTTACTGGAAAATAGTATTTACTCTGGAATCTGATGCAGTGGTCTTTGTCTATAGTTCTAGTTAAAAGTATTGCAGGAGTACGATTAATTTCCTCCATAGATAGAACCGAAATAAGTCCTGAAATAAACCTGAAATAAATGTCAACGCTTACAATATTTTTGTTGTGTTTTATATCTTATTTTAGTAAAATAAAATTATATGATTTTAAGGAGGTTATAATATGGCTAAAATCATGGCGGTAAACGCTGGTAGTTCATCATTAAAATTCCAGTTATTAGAAATGCCTTCAGAACTAGTAATCTGCTCAGGTATTGTGGAAAGAATTGGACTAGAAGAAGGAATTTTTACTATTAAACATAATGGACAGAAGAAAACAGAAAAATTACCTATTCCAGACCATAAGGTCGCTGTTTCTTTATTGTTAGACGCATTAGTGAAGGAAAAAATTGTTGAAAAGCTAGAAGAAATTGAAGGAGTAGGACATCGTATTGTACATGGTGGTGAATACTTTGATTCTAGTGCTGTTGTAAATGAAGACGTAGTAAGTAAGGTAGAAGAGTTATGTGAATTAGCACCACTACATAACCCTGCACACTTAGTAGGATATCGCGCATTCAAAGAAGCTCTTCCAGGAGTAGGACATGTATTCGTATTTGATACAGCATTCCATCAGACATTGGATAGAGAAAGATATTTATATCCATTACCATTAGAATATTACACAGACTATAAAATCAGAAAATATGGTGCACATGGTACAAGTCATAAATATGTTTCTGAACAGGTTATTAAAGAATTAGGTAATCCAAAACATTCACGTATCATCGTATGTCATTTAGGTAATGGCGCATCACTTTCTGCAGTATTAGATGGTAAGTGTATTGATACATCAATGGGATTCACACCACTAGCAGGTGTAATGATGGGCTCTAGATGTGGTACTATCGATCCATCTATCATGCCTTACTTATGTAAGAAATTAAATAAAACACCTGATGAAGTATTAGATATCTATAATAAGAAATCAGGAATGCTTGGTATTTCAGGTATTTCTTCAGATTCACGTGATATTGAAAATGCTTTATTCAATGAAGGTGATGAACGTGCATTATTAACTGGTTTATTATATTCACGTATTGTTTCTAAATATATTGGTCAGTATTTCGTAGAATTAGGTGGCTTAGATGCAATTGCCTTCACTGCAGGTGTAGGTGAAAACGCTGCTTACTTAAGACGTTTGATTATCGATGATTGTTCTCGTGCACTAGGCGTATTCTTAAATGAAGAATCAAATGAGATTCGTTCAGACGAAAATAGATTAATCTCTCATCCGTTCTCTAAGATTGATGTCTTTGTAATCCCTACAAACGAAGAAGTAGAAATCGCTAGAGATACTATGAAACTATTGCATTTAGGATAAAATGACAGACAGAAGTCATATATTGATTTCTGTCTTTTTTATTTCTATGAAAATATGTTAAAATGGGGGAAAAGGTGGGTTAAATTATGGATAAAATAATTAATTTATTAAAACAATATAAACAAGTATTCTTATATCGTCATATTAATCCTGATTATGACGCTTTTGGTTCTACTGTAGGTATGTATTGTTTCTTGAAAGAAAACTTTCCAAAAATCAATGTTGTGTTAAAAGGGAACTTTGAGAATGTTTTATGGGAAAAATTCAATGCCCCTATAGATGAAGAAAAAGAACTTCCTACTCTAGGTATTGTGATTGATACAGCTAATCGTGAACGTATTGATGGTGATATTTCAGTATGTGAGAAGATCATTAAGATTGATCATCATATCGTCGTAGATTCTTATGGAGATATCAATGTTGAAGATGCCACTGCATCAAGTGCTTCTCAGATTGTTTCTCTATTATTAGAAGAAGTAAGGGATGCTTATTCTTTAAATGAACAAGGTGCACGTGCTTTATATATGGGTATTATTGGTGATACAAATAGATTTATGTATCGCTCTACAGATGCCCGTACATTCAGGGCAGCATCTTACTTATTAGAATCAGGTATTAATATTGAAGAAATCTATCAAACAATGTATTTAAGAGAAGAAAAAGATTTAAAAGTCACACAGTTTATCTTGAACAATTATCAAGTCAATGATAAAGTGGCTTACTATATATTGAAGGATGAAGACCTTAAAGAATTAGGTATTAGTCGTGAAGAAGGCTCTAGCTACGTCAATACACTTGCAAATGTCAAGGAATTTGAAGTCTGGTGTGCTATTACAGAAAATACGAAAGATAATGTCTATCGTGTCTCTATTCGTTCTAGAAATGCGATTATTAATGAAGTGGCTGCTAAGTTTGGTGGGGGAGGACATGCCCTTGCTTCAGGTGCAACACTTTCGAGTCTAGATCAGCTTGAGGACTTACTTTCATCTCTTCATGATGCAATAAGTATGATATAATGAGAAAAAATGAGGTGAAATAAGATGAAATCTAAAATCATGGTTGTAGATGATGAAATGCATATTAGAGAATTAGTGCGTTTCTATCTTGATAAAGCAGGTTTTGATACAATTGAAGCAGCTAATGCTGAAGAAGCATTGGATATAGTAGAAAACCAATATATTGATTTGGCTGTTGTAGATATCATGATGCCCGGAATGGATGGTTTTGAACTTGTTGAACAGATGAGACAATATCGTGAATTTCCAGTCATTATGTTGACAGCTAAATCACAATCAAAAGATAAATTAAGAGGGTTCTCTTTAGGTATTGATGACTATGTTACAAAACCTTTTGACCCAGATGAATTAATGGCACGTGTTAAAACAATCTTAAAACGATATAGTATTAATTCTTCAAATGTAGTGAAGATTGGTGACGTCATCTTTGATGGTGATAAATATGAAGTACGTTATCAGGATCAGATTATCCATCTTCCTTTAAAACAGTTTGAATTGGCATTTGAACTCGCAAAGAATCCTAATCAGATTTTCACAAGAGAACAGCTAATTGAAAAAATCTGGGGAATGGATTATGACGGTTTTGATCGTACAGTAGATGTTCACATTAAGCGTATTCGTGAGAATCTTGGGCATCTCCCAGGATTCAAAGTTGTGACAGTACGTGGTTTAGGTTATAAAATAGAGGTTGAGTAATGAAGTCTATTTATAGTAAACTTATAATTGGCTTTTTATTAACATCTTTATTAAGCTTTTCAATCTGTTGTTTCTTTACAATCAGATCTTATAATCATGACTCTGATCAACTGGCATTAGAAGAGTTAGAACATTCTTCTGATCATATTGCAGATTTGATCAAGTTAATTGATGATAAGGATCAGGATAAGATTTTAGCGGATTATTCAGAAACATCAGAAATGTCTTTTACTGTCACATGTGAAGGACAGACAAAAAGCTTTGGACATGTTAATAAGAAACTTATACTTAAAGATGATGAATTAAAAACACTTGCGACTTCAAAAGATAAGTCATTACGTAGTGAAGGAATCATTTCGCAATATGCGAAAGCATTTAAGATCGATAATCAAACATATGTGATTACAGTTCAGAAGGATTTTTCTGCTACAAAAGATATCTTTATGAAGTCTTATACAAGTGCAGCTATCATCTTTATGATGACAGGAAGTATTGTCTTCCTGATTGTTGCAGATATTATTGTGAAACCAATCTCACGTCTCACAAAGGTCACTGATGAGCTTGCGAAAGGGAATTATAAGGTGCGTGTCAATTATGAAGGAAAGGATGAAATATCCTCATTGTATGCTTCCTTCAATCAAATGGCAGTAAGACTCGCTAAGCAGGAAACAATCCGCCAACAATTTATATCGGATGTATCTCATGAGTTCCAAACACCTTTAACGGCTATTAGTGGATTTGCGACAATATTAAAGAATGAGAATCTGACAGATGAACAAAGACAGAAATATGCTGATATTATATTGTTCAATTCAAATCGTTTGTCTCATCTATCTAAGAATATGCTTCAATTAACATTATTAGATGGTGAAGATACATCATTAGATAAGAGTGAATTCCCACTTATTGAACAGCTTAACCGTGTTATTGAGATGGAAGACAATGCGGCTTTAAGCAAGGATATTGAAATAGAATTCATTCATCCTAAAAAGGAATTCATTATTGAAGCGGATGAAAGCCGTATGGAGCAGGTCTGGATTAATTTATTAAGTAATGCGATCAAGTATACGAATGAGCATGGTGTAGTAACAGTAGAAGTAAGAAGAACAGCTACTGAACTACAGGTTCGATTTGAAGATACAGGTGTGGGAATGAGCCAGGATGCTATTTCTCATATCTTTGAAAGATTCTATAGACAGGATAAATCACGTACAATTGAAGGAAATGGACTTGGTTTATCTATAGTAAAAAGGATTATTGATTTACATCACTATAAAATAGATGTAGAATCACAAGAAGATGTTGGTTCTGTATTTACTGTTTATATCCCATATGAGATGTTTACAGGACTCACAAAAAAGAAAAAGGATTAGTGAAGATGGAAGAGTTAAAGAAGAAGATTTTAGAAGATGGATATGTTATTAATGAAAATGTATTAAGAGTAGATAGTTTTTTAAATCATCAGATTGATGTAGAGTTATTTAATAAGATTGCAGATGCATTCTATGAAAGATATAACAATAAACCAATCAACAAGATTGTTACTATTGAAGCAAGCGGTATTGGTTTAGCTGTTGTCGTTGCACAGAAATTCAATAATTGTCATGTAGTATTTACTAAGAAGGGTTCTTCTTCAATCACTGACAATGATTTCTATACTACAGAAATTCATTCTTATACTAAGAATAAAGACTATATTGGACAGATTTCTAAGAAATACTTAAGTCCAGAAGACCATGTATTAATCGTGGATGATTTCTTAGCCAATGGGGAAGCTGTTATGGGCATGATTGACTTATGTAATCAGGCAGGTGCAACAGTAGAAGGTATTGGTATTGTCGTTGAAAAAGGATTCCAGCAGGGAAGACATAGAATTGAAGAAGCTGGATATAAAGTACAGTCTCTTGCAATCGTAAAGGGCTTTGAAGACGGCAAAGTTATTTTAGATTAGAGAGGAATAACATGTATTTAAAACGAATTGAACTTCATGGCTTTAAATCCTTCGCGGATAAAAGTGTAGTTGAATTCATGCCAGGTATTACTGGAATAGTAGGGCCTAATGGATGTGGTAAATCAAATATTACTGATGCCATTCGCTGGGTACTAGGAGAAAAGTCTGCAAAGGCAATGCGTGGAGAAACAATGACGGATGTCATTTTCTCTGGAAGTGAAGATCGTAAAGCACAGGGTGAAGCAGAAGTGACACTTGTCTTTAATAACGAAGATCATTTTCTTGATTTTAATTCTAATGAAATAGAAATCACACGTCGTCTTTATCGTACAGGTGATTCAGAATTCTTATTAAATAGAGAACAGTGCCGTTTAAAGGATATTACTGATTTGATTATGGATACAGGTCTTGGTAGAGATTCTTTATCTATTATTTCTCAGAATAATATCAATGAGTTTGTGAAAAGCAAACCAGAAGATCGACGTGCGATGTTTGAAGAGGCAGCAGGTGTTGCAAAATATAAGAAGCGTAAGATTGAAACAGTCAGAAAGCTTGAACGTACAACAGACAATCTAGACCGTGTTCAGGATATCTGTAGTGAATTAGAACGACAGATAGGACCATTGAAAAGACAAAAAGAAAAGGCTGAAACATATTTAGAGTTCAAGGAAGAACTACAGGAAGTAGAAGTTTCAGTGCTAGTAAAGGAAATCAGTACTCTTTCTGAAGAATTAAAGACTTTAAATAAAGAGTTAGAAGACCTAGAAAATGAACGTATTACCAATGATGGTGCTGTTATTCTTGATGAAAAGCAGAGTGAAGAACTTGAAAAGAAGATGTATGCTCTTGACCAGGAAGTCAATGAACTTCAGGAAAAGCTATTAGAGGCAATGAATGAAGTCAGTAGCCTTGAAACACAGAAGGTTGAAATTGATGCCAATCGTAAGCATATATTAGAAACAACAAGCCAGGAAGATATAGAACAAAAGAAAGCAAGTATGAAGTCTATCCTTCAAGATGCAATTATAGATTATAACGATAGAGTGAAGCGTTATAATGATGTCAAGAAAGAAAAGAATGATTTGGCACAGAAAGATTCTTTAAATAAGAAACAACAGGCTAATCTTCGCTCTCTTATTGAAAAGAAGAATATTGACATTCATAATTCTCGTACTGAGAAGACAAGATTGACTGATATTATTGAGAATAAGAGTGGCTACAGCTATGGTGTACGTACTATTTTAGGTGCGAAAAATTCTTTATCTGGTATTTGTGGTACTTTAGGTGATCTGATTGAAACAGAAGAAACCTATGAAACAGCACTTGCAACAGCGCTAGGTGGGGCAGTGCAATTTATTGTCACTCGTACAAATGATCAGGCAAAAGAAGCTATTTATTTCTTGAGAAAGAATAAGGCAGGACGTGCGACATTCCTACCTATTGATACAATGAAACCTAGATTATTAAGAGATGAAGCAAAGATGCTTTCTGAACAGTCTCTTGGATACTTAGGTGTAATGAGTGATTTTGTGACTTATGATAAGTCTATTAGTGATGTTGTATTAAACCAGTTAGGTAATACAATTGTAGCTGATCATCTAGATCATGCGACAGAAATCGCAAAATCTATTTATCATCGTTATCGTGTTGTCACCCTTGAAGGAGATATCATCAATGTAGGTGGTTCTTTAACTGGTGGGGCAAATAAGCATACAAATAATTCGATGATGTCTAAAAGAGAATTAGAACGTGTGTCTCGTACATTAGATCAACAAGAAAAAGATCTTAATAAGATGAAGTCCGATCTTCATACATTAGAAAATGAGGGAAGAGAAATCGGACAGCTCTTTATGCAGAAACAGATGTCTCTCGCAAAACTTGAACTTGTTGTCACAAACAAGAAGAATGAATATGAAGTTGCAAAGGCTGATTATGAAAACTTGACACACCAGAGTGTCGAACTTGATGAAGTCATCAAAGGCACTCAAAACAATGAATTACTTGATCGTTTAAATGATGCAAAAAGACGTCGTGATGAATTAAAAGAAACAATTCAGGCAAAACGTACAATCCGTATGGGTTATGTGAATGAAAACGAAGAAGTGTCTCGTCGTTTACGTGAACATCGTGCTGCTTTAAAAGATGTAGAAAGTCAGAGTACGGATAAGAAGGTCGCAAAGTCTCGTTTAGAAACAGAGATTCAGAACTACTTATTAAGACTTAATGATGCATATGCAATGACTTTTGAACATGCGCAGGAAAAAGCCGATATGTCCATTGATATTGATAAGGCTAAGGATAAAGTACGTGATTTAAGACAGCGTATTGCGTCACTAGGACATGTCAATGTAGAATCCATTGAACAATACAATGATGTAAGTACACGTTATGAAACACTAAGTACACAGCGTTCACAATTATTAGAAGCACAGGATAGCTTATTAAAAGCTATTAAAGATATGGATGCTATTATGGTTGAGAAGTTCAGCACTTCATTTGAAGCCATTAATAAGGCATTCAACGATGTATTCCGTTATTTATTTGGCGGAGGACATGCTTCACTTAAATATACTGATCCAGATAATATTCTAGAAACAGGTATTGATATTGAAGCACAACCACCTGGAAAGGCTGCTAAGCTGCATTCTTTCTCAGGAGGAGAAAATGCATTAATCGCATTAAGCTGTTTATTTGCGATGATCAGCGTAAAGCCATCTCCTTTATGTATTCTCGATGAAGTAGAAGCAGCACTTGATATTGCGAATGTAGAGCGTTTTGCGAAGTATTTACGTAGTTTCTCAGATCAGACACAATTTATTGTCGTTACACATCGTGAAGGAACTATGGCTGAATGTGACCTGTTATATGGGGCTACAATGCAGGAAAAAGGTGTCACTAAGCTTGTCAGTGTTAAGCTTAAGGATGCCACTGAATATGCAAGCAGTTAGGAGGATGCATTATGGGATTTTTTCAGAAGATTAAAGAAACATTTGTAGGTAAATCTACAAAACAGAATGAGAAGTATGTTGCTGGTCTTGATAAATCATCTGCTTCTTTCTCATCTAAAATTAATGCGTTAGCCGCAAGATATCGTGAAATCAACGATGAATATTTTGATGAGTTAGAAAATATCCTGATCATGAGCGATGTTGGTGTCAACATGGTTATGAAGATTGTAGATGAAATCAAGAAGGAAGTACGTCTTGAAAATATCAAGGATCCTCATGCGATTAATGATATTATCGTAGATAAGATGTTTGTCATCTATGCCAATGATTCATATATGACAACTAAGATCAACTATGCAGAAAATGATTTAACAGTTATCTTGATGGTTGGTGTTAATGGTGCAGGTAAAACAACTACTATCGCTAAGCTTGCCAATAAGATTATGCATGAAGAAGGCAAGAAGGTTATGGTGGCTGCTGGTGATACATTTAGAGCTGGAGCCATTGAACAGCTTGCTGAATGGGCAAACCGTTTAAATATTCCTTGTGTTAAGGGTAAAGAAGGGGGAGATCCTTCTTCTGTTATCTTTGATGCATTAGAACAGGCAAAAGCAGGCGGTTATGATGTACTCATCTGTGATACAGCAGGACGTTTACAGAATAAAGTAAACTTGATGAAGGAACTTGAAAAGATGAATCGTATCATCAAGAGAGTTGTACCAGAAGGACCTCAGGAAACATTACTTGTAGTAGATGCAACAACAGGTCAGAATGGTATTTCACAGGCTGTAGAATTCTCTAAGATTACAGATATTACTGGTATTGTCCTTACTAAGATGGATGGTACTGCTAAGGGTGGTATTATTCTTTCTATTAAGGATATGCTCAATATCCCTGTTAAGTTTATTGGTTTAGGTGAAAAGATTGATGATTTACAGGAATTTGATCTTGAACAGTATATTTATGGTTTATGTAATGATCTGATGGAGTAAGATGATGGATGAAGAATTAAAAAAGAAAGAACAAGTCATCCTCTTGATGGATTGTTATAGAGAATTGTTGACAGACAAACAGAAACAGTATCTTTCTCTCTACTATGAGGAAGATCTGTCTTTATCAGAAATAGCTGAAGACTTAAGTGTTTCTAAAAATGCTGTTTTTGATAATATTAAGCGTTCTGTGATGAGTTTAGAGAAGTATGAATCTAAATTACATATTCTTGAAAATCATCGCAAGAGACTTAATTTAATTAATAAGATTGAAGAAGAAAAGAATAAGAAGCATGAAGATATTGATGAATATCTTGAAATGCTGAAGAATATCTAGGGAGGTAATTATGGCTTTTGAATCTTTATCAGATAGACTCCAAGAGACATTAAAAAAGGTAACAGGACAAGCGACTCTTACTGAAGCAAACATGGAGGAGATGCTTCGTGAAATCCGTTTGGCTTTACTTGAAGCCGATGTTAACTACCAGGTAGTTAAAGAGTTTATTGCAAATACAAAAGAAAAAGCAATCGGTCAGAACGTTATTGGTTCATTAAAACCAGGACAGGTTCTTGTTAAGATTGTTCATGATGAATTGGTATCATTACTTGGTACAGAAATGGTGACTGTAGACTACTCTAAAGATCCTACAATCATCATGATGGTTGGTTTACAGGGTTCAGGTAAAACTACAACTGCTGGTAAGATTGCCAAATTAATCACTGAAAAACAAGGTAAGAAGCCTTTATTAGTTGCTGGCGATATTTATCGTCCTGCAGCCATTGATCAGTTAAAGACATTAGGTGCACAGCTTAATATTCCAGTATTCTCTAAAGGAACTGATACACCTGTAGAAAAAATCGTTACTGAAGCTTTAGCTAAAGCACGTGATGATCACAACGATGTAGTAATTATCGATACTGCTGGTCGTTTACAGATTGATGAAAAGTTGATGCAGGAGCTTGCAAACGTTAAAGAAATTGCCCATCCTGATGAAATCCTTTTAGTTGTTGACTCATTAGCTGGTCAGGAAATTGTGAATGTTGCTTCAACATTCAATGAAAGACTAGGAATTACTGGTGCCGTTTTAACTAAGTTAGATGGTGACGCACGTGGTGGGGGTGCCCTCTCTATTAGACATGTCACTCATGTTCCTATCAAATATATCGGTACAGGTGAAAAATTAGATGAAATCGATTATTTCTATCCTGACCGTATGGCAGATCGTATCCTTGGTATGGGGGATGTTGTTTCCCTTGTAGAAAAGGTACAGGATGTTTATGATGAAAAAGAAAGTATGAAAGCTTTCAATAAGATGAAAGCCGGTACTTTTGGTTTAGATGATATGCTTGATCAGATGAAGAAACTCCAGAAGATGGGTCCTTTATCTGGCTTATTGAAGATGATTCCAGGAATGCCTAAGATTCCTAATTTAAATGATGATGCCGCTGCTAAGATGAAGATGACTGAATCAATCATCTATTCTATGACTAAAGCAGAACGTGCAAATCCTGATATGATTAATTCATCACGTAAAGAAAGAATTGCCAAGGGTTGTGGTCAGTCTGTGACTGAAGTGAATAAGCTATTAAAACAGTTTGAACAGTCACGTAAGGTCATGAAACAGTTAGGTAACATTGATCCTACAACTGGTATGCCAACACAAAGACCAATGAAGAATCAGCAGCAATTCAATCCTTATCGTAAAAAGACAAGACATAAGAAAAAGAAGAAATAAAACCTCCCCGGAGGTTTTTTCTTTAGAATTATTTAAGAATTTCATCACGAATCTTTTTATTTTTAGTCACTATACTTATAAGCGAAGGAGGGATACATATGTTTGAAACATTTATGTTCACATTATTATTTCCTGTTATTATGATCAGTATTATCGCTTATTTAAGTACATTGACTCGCTGATTATGAAGAAGGGGAGTTAAGTTAATGAAACACACACTATTACTTGTAGAAGACGAGTTAGGTATTAGAGAAACAGTTAAGATCTTTTTGAAGAGTCAGAATTATGAAGTCATTGAAGCGGAGAATGGAAAAGAAGGGCTTGAAGCACTTAAACATAACGATATCCATTTAGCTATTGTAGATATTATGATGCCTGTTATGGATGGGCTGACTATGACAATGAAGCTTCGTGAAGTATCAGATATCCCTGTGATCTTCTTGACAGCTAAAACAGAAGATATTGATAAGATTACAGGACTTAATCTAGGGGCAGATGATTATATCACTAAACCTTTTGAACCTATGGAACTCATTGCAAGAGTGAATTCTAATTTAAGACGCTATGAACAGATCTTAAATTTAAAGGGAAATACTCAGAAGCCAAACAATCAACTTGTCGTAGGAGGCTTAGTATTAGATCAGGCCACTAAAGAAGTCTTTGTGAATGGTCGTTCTGTTAGACTCACTAAAAAAGAATTCCAGATTCTTGAATTATTGATGAGTTATCCTGGCAAAGTATATTCTGCAGAAGAAATCTATGAATCTATCTGGGAAGAAACAGCTATCAATACAGAGACAATCATGGTTCATGTAAGAAGACTAAGAGAAAAGATTGAAGCCAATCCTAAACATCCTGAATACTTAAAGGCTGTCTGGGGTGTAGGCTATAAGATAGAAAAGATGGAGTGATGAGAATGAAGAAAAGACGTATATTTATTATTGGTTTAATTGTCTTATTACTTGCCTGTCCTAGCTGTATGATTTATATTACGGTCAAACAGCAGGATGGTTATAAGAAAAGAGCTGCAAACAATATGAATGAGTATATGCTGCAGTTTCTTACAATGGCTGTTGAAGCAAAAACAGATCCTGATTACAAACCTTTAAGCTTTAATGGTCTAGATGAAAAGTCGCAGGAAGGAGCTACTGCGACAATGAATGAAATATTCAAAACTATTTTAGATATGGAACAGAATGATGATGGATTCCACTATGAAGCATATAATGAAAAGACAAGACAGTATTATAAGAACCAGAAATCTTATTATCCTATAGCCTATAGAGGATTTTTTAAATCTAGTTCACATTCAAAATATTTTTATACGGATGCTGTCTCTCTTTTTGATGAAAGTGATATAGTACGACAATTAGATGAACGATATAAGCTTGATGAAGGAAAAGACGGTAAAAGGTCGTTACTTAAAGTCAATAATACGTATGTAGATTTAAATCAGGTGAGTATTAATCTGCCTCAGAATACAGAAATGACTTATTACTGCACGACGTATGTCTCACCTATGACATATATTGATATTAATTTCGTAAGTGAATATGATGTCGCAGTTCTTTCGGGTGTAGCTTTAATTTTAGGTTTAGTCATCTTTATATATATTTTAATGAACTCGTTAGAAGTAGAAGAAACTATTAATCCATATCGCACAATTAAACAATGGAAACTATTGACTGTTATCATCATTATTGGATTAACAAGTTCTATTTTTATAGGGGCATCAGGGATGACAGGTTATTTTGTAATGATGGGAGAACTTCAAAGTGTACTTGCAAGATGTGGTGTAACCTATGCGACACCTATCAGTTATGGTCTCTATTTCTTCTGTATGCTTATTTTCTATTTCTTATTCTCAATGTTATGCTTTACTGTTAAGTATATGTTTATGAATGGAATGGATTATTTTAGAAACAATACATGCATCTATGCACTGTATGCAAAATTAAAAGGACTTGGTAATAAGATTACAGAATTTGACTTAAGAGATAATGTCAACCAGGATATCTTAAAGTTTACTATCTGTAATGCATTACTCGTTATTATTCTTTATGTCATTTCACCTAGTAAAACAATCTTTGCGATTCTCTATGTCATTATCTCTTTCTTGTATATAAGAAAGCAGTCAATGAAGGTAAGAAATGATTATAAGAACATGCTAGACTTTACAGAACAGCTTTCTCATGGTCATTTTGATACAGAAATAGAAGATGATTTAGGTATCTTCAACAGTATGCGTGATCGTTTAAATAACTTAAAGATAGGTTTTGAAGCAGCTGTTAAGGAAGAAACAAAATCACAGAATATGAAGACAGAGCTCATTACCAATGTCTCTCATGATTTAAAAACACCTCTTACATGTATTAAGAACTATGTTATTTTACTTAAGAATACACAAGCTGATGAAACAACAAGAACTGAATATTTGAACCAATTAGAAAGATATACAAATAGACTCTCTAATCTTATTCAGGATCTCTTTGATGTTTCTAAAGCCTCTAGCGGTAATATAGACCTTCATCCTATAGATTTGAGACTACAGGCATTAGTTGATCAATCCTTAGCAGAATGTATTGAAGTATTAGAATCCAAAGATATCCAGGTTGTTAAGAATGTAGAGGATGTTGTCGTTCATTTAGATGGTGATAAGACATATCGTGTCTTTGAAAACTTACTGACTAATATTGGAAAGTATGCGATGCCACATAGCCGTGCTTACATTGATATTCATGAGGAAGAAGACTATGTTTCAGTCATATTCAAGAATATGAGTGAAGTAGAAATGAATTTCTCGAGTGAAGAAATCCAGGAACGTTTTGTGAGAGGAGATAAATCCCGCCATGAAACAGGAAGTGGGCTAGGACTTGCTATTGCGAAAAGCTTTGTCGTTGCTCAGGGTGGTACATTTGATATAGAAATAGATGGTGATCTCTTTAAAGTCATCATGACATTCAAAAAAAGTTAAAGTGTCAAGTAAAAATACTTGACACCTAATTTGAATATGGTATTATAAGTAAGCAAATTAAATTAATCGGAGGAAAATACAATGGCAGTTAAATTAAGATTAAAGAGAATGGGTGCTAAGAAGTCACCATTTTATAGAATTGTTGCAGCTGATTCAAGAATGCCAAGAGATGGTCGTTTCATTGAACAGTTAGGAACTTATGATCCAAGACAGAACCCAGCTAAGGTTTCTTTAAAGAAAGAAGAAATCTTAAAGTGGTTAGGTAACGGTGCTCAGCCTTCTGACACAGTTAAGAACATCCTTTCTAGAGAAGGCGTAATCAAAGAATTTGCTGAATCTAAGAAGGCTAAATAATTATGGATTACGTTAAGGCATTACAGGACATCTGTCTTGAACTTGTCAATGATCGTGATAAGTTAGAGGTTAGAGAAATGCCTTCATTAGATGATAATGCGATTGTTCTATATGTTTATGCATCACATGATGATATTTCTAAATTAATTGGTAGAAAAGGTGTTATGGCTAATTCTATCAGACAGCTTATGTCTGTAAGCACACGTGGTATGCATAAGAGATTAGATATCAAATTTGAATCATATGGTGAGGAATAAAGGAAGTGTACACTTCCTTTTTTTTGGAGGTACAAATGGAACTTGTAGAAATTGGTAAAATCATTAATACATTTGGAATCAAGGGTGATTTAAAGATTGCTTCTTCAACTGATTTTGGAGAACAGCGCTTTGCCCCTGGCAGCCATATTCTTGTCAAAACACCAAGAGAATATCTTGATTTTGAAATCAGTAAGCATTATATCCATAAAGGTTTTGATATGATTGCATTTAAAGGCTATACAGATATTAATGAAGTAGAAAAGTATAAGGGATGTATTTGTTATGCCCCTAAGGATACTTCTTTACTACCTGAAGGCATGCATTATATTTCTGATATTGTGGATTGTGAAGTTTATAATAATGGTACTTATATTGGTAAGGTGACTGATGTATATCAAGGTGCACAGGCTATTATTGGTGTAGATGTAAATGGTAAGAAGGTTATGATTCCTTATATTGATGCTTTTGTAAAGAATAAGGATATTGAACATAAGCGTATTGATGTCTCATTGATTGGAGGCTTCTTAGATGAAGATTGATGTTCTTTCATTATTTCCAGAGATGTTTGAAGGATTCTTGACAACATCTATTATTAAAAGAGCTATTGATAGTGGTCATGTAGAAGTAAAGATTCATGATTTTAGAGAATTTGCGACAGATCGTCATAAGAGTGTAGATGATACACCTTATGGAGGTGGACAGGGCATGGTGCTTATGTGTAAACCTCTATTAGATTGTTTAAAGACAGTAGTCACAAAGGATTCACTTGTTATTTTAATGAGCCCTCAGGGTATGACACATCATCAGGCTTATGCTGAAGAATTAGCCCTTAATCAGAAACATATCGTGATCATCTGTGGTCATTATGAAGGCTTTGATGAACGTATTCGTGATTATGTAGATGTAGAACTTTCTATTGGTGATTATGTACTTACAGGTGGAGAACTTGGTGCGATGGTAGTGATGGATAGTGTCATCCGTTTACTTCATGGAGTAATCACTCAGGCAAGTCATGAAGATGATTCATTCTCTAATGGATTATTAGAATATCCTCAATATACAAGACCTTATGAATATGAAGGCAGTAAAGTTCCTGATGTCCTCATAAGTGGTCATCATGAAAATATTCGTAAATGGCGTTTAAAGGAATCATTACGTAAAACTATGATTAAACGTCCTGATTTATTAGAAAAACGCTCATTTACAGAAGAAGAATTAGAAATTCTAAAAGAATTAAAAAAGTAATTGATTTATAAAAAAGACAGTGCTATAATAGCCAAGTCGTAAGACACAGAAGTTCCGCTGGTTATATATACGAATGAGCTTCCAAGACTAAATTTGTGTAGGAGGAAATGTTATAATGAACATGCAGTTAGTAAATGAAATTACTAAGAGCCAGATCAAGACTGATGTACCTCAGTTCAAAGCTGGTGACACTTTAAAAGTATTTGTAAAGATCCAGGAAGGTAATAAGACTCGTCTTCAGATGTTCGAAGGTGTTTGTATTGCTAAAAAGGGTTGTGGTATTGGTGAAACTTTCACTGTTAGAAAGATTTCTTACGGTGTAGGTGTTGAAAGAGTATTCCCAGTAAACTCTCCAATCATCGATCATATCGAAGTAGCTAAGGTTGGTAAAGTACGTAGAGCTAAATTACATTACTTACGTGGATTATCTGGTAAAGCTGCTAGAATTAAAGAAATTCGATAAGAGAATGGGGGCTTACCCCATTCTTTTTTTCTATATTATGAATAAATTAAAGAAGCTGTGTTTACCTGGTCTAGTGACTCTTATGTTATGCTTATTTACTTTTATTGTTCTTCCTGTAAAGGTAAAAGGAACATCAATGATGCCTACTATTCATGATGGAGATTTTATCTTAATGACTGGAATTACATTACATAAGCAGATACACCGTTTTGATATCGTTGAAGTACGCAGCGCAGCATTAAAAGAAGATATCATTAAACGAGTGATAGGACTGCCAGGAGAAGAAATCAGCTATAAGAATGATCATTTATATATTGATGGTAAACTTGTAGAAGAACCATTCTTCAAACTTTCTTTTATACAGAAAGAAAAAAGAGAATTAGGTCTCACACAATATACAAGAGATTTTAAAATCAAGTTAAAGCATAATGAATATTTTGTTTTAGGGGATAACCGTCCTTTATCCTATGATTCAAGATATTTTGGACCTATTCATATAGAAGATATTCGTGCTAAAAATGGATATATCATTTATCCTATAAAACATATTAAGAGTAATGATTAAGGAGGAAATTATGGTAAAACAGATTCAGTGGTATCCAGGGCATATGGCTAAAGCCCAAAGAGAAATCGAAAGTAAAGTTAAGTTAGTAGATATTGTGATTGAACTTGTAGATGCACGAGCTCCTTTTTCAACACATAATCCAGAACTTGATTATATGATTAAGAATAAGCCACGCCTCTATATTCTTACAAAGAAAGATTTAGCTGATCCTAAGGCAACAGATGCATTAATTGCAGAGTTTAAAAGACAGGGCCATAGTGCTATTGCGGTTGACTTAAAGAACTTCAAGGAAGAAAAGAAAATCGTTAATATGTGCCGTTATCAGTTAAAAGAAAAGCGTGAAAAAGAAGCGGCTAGAGGATTAAAACCCAAACCTATTCGTGCTCTTGTTGCAGGTATTCCAAATGTAGGTAAATCTACTTTTATTAATAAGATTGCGAAAAGAAAAGCTGCTGCAGTAGGAAATAAACCAGGTGTTACTAAGTCTCAGCAGATTATCCGTGTTGATAAGGACTTTGAACTTTTTGATACACCAGGTGTTCTAGAACCTAAGTTTACAGATATCAATAAAGCGATGAATGTCGCATTATGTGGCTCTATTAAGATGGAAATACTTCCTCTTGATGATCTCTTTATTCATGCAATTGGTTATCTCGCAAAACATTATCCAGAAATGTTGAAGGAACGTTATAATTTGACTATTGATTTAGATTCTGATTGGGTATTACCAGTTTATGATCATATTTCAGATTATCGTCATATTAAGAAATTAAGAGGCGAGACAGATTATGACCGTGTTCAGGAAACGTTCTTTAATGACTTAAAGAATGCCTCTCTAGGAAGAATTACTTGGGAGTTAAGCGATGAATAATCAGGAACGTTTAAAATACGAGAATGAAGCCAGAGCTGCTGGTTATTCTAGAATATTAGGTGTCGATGAAGCAGGTAGAGGTCCTATGGCTGGACCGCTTGTTGTAGGTGGTGTCATCTTTCCGGAAGATTTCTATGATGAACGTATTAACGACTCTAAGAAACTCACAGAAAAGAAAAGAGAAGCACTCTATGACCTCATTATAGAGAATGCGCTTGCTTATCAAATAGAGGTTTTATCAGTAGAAGAAGTAGATACACTTAATGTCTATGAAGCCTCTCGTACTGGTATGAAACGTATTGTTGAATCATTAGAACCTGATTTTACATTAAGTGATGCAATGCCTTTAGGAGATATTCCTCATCTTTCTATTATTAAAGGAGATGCGAAAAGTCTATCTATTGGGGCTGCAAGTATTCTTGCGAAAGTGACTCGAGACCGCATCATGAAGGAATATGGTAAACAATATCCAGAATATGGCTTTGAAAAACATAAGGGTTATGTCACTAAGGCACATAAGGAAGCATTAGAAAAATATGGTGTGACTCCAATACATCGTAAATCTTTTGCGCCAGTACAAAAAGTACTGAATGAACAATTATCATTTGATTTTGAAGAGGCTGTCTCGAAATAAATGACAGTTTTCCAAAATAGAAAAATGCGACACATC
>OHAU01002211.1_pt1 | contig 19286 bp, 20 predicted proteins | sample 1577181 | NCBI WGS metagenome assembly OHAU01 (sample SAMEA3541472, study PRJEB24748) | human gut metagenome | biome: human gut; feature: human-associated habitat; material: faeces | place: China | collected 2012 | reverse complement strand
CGGCAGGTGACGAGCAGGTGCTGGTATACCAGCTGACCGGAAGAGTCGTTCCGGAAACAGGGATCCCGATCATGGTAGGATGTGTTGTAGTCAACTCAGAGACAGCACTTAATATCTATAAGGCTTCCCAGGGAATTCCGGTAACGGAGAAGTACATCACTGTAACAGGCGATGTACCAAACCGGGTGACAGTAAAGGTTCCTGTTGGAACACCGGTCATGGATGTGCTGAAACTTTCGGGAATCGAAGATTTCACCGACTATGCAGTCATCGACGGCGGCCCTATGATGGGACCTGTGAAGACGGATATCGGCGGATTCATCACGAAGAAGAACAAAGGCTTCGTGATCCTGAAGAAAAGCCATTTCCTGATCCGTAAGAAATCGGTCACGATGGAACAGGCGATAAGAGTCAACAAAGCGACTTGTGAACAGTGCCGGATGTGCACGGACATGTGTCCGCGTTATCTCCTGGGACACAACATGCAGCCGCATAAGATGATGAGAGTTCTCAACTATAAGATCGATGACCTGGAAGGACAGAAAATTGCACAGCTTTGCTGTCAGTGCAATATGTGCGAACTTTTCGCCTGTCCGGCAGGTCTCCATCCTAAGATGGCGAACCTGTACTTTAAAGAAAAACTGGCAGAACAGAAGATCAAATATAAGCCGGAAAAGACGGAGTTCGAACCGCGTTCGATTCGTCCGTACCGTCTGGTTCCGAGCAAGCGGCTGATCGCAAGACTGGGACTTCGCGATTTCGATCTCCCGGCGCCGATGACGGACATGGAGTTCTCACCGGCAGTGATCCGCATTTCCACAAGACAGCATGTGGGTGCGCCGGCAGCTCCGGTAGTAAGTGTCGGACAGCAGGTGCAGGCCGGACAGATGATCGGGCAGATACCGGAAGGCAGCCTTGGGGCTGCGATCCATACAAGTATCAGCGGCACGGTCAGCGAAGTGACGGCAGACTATATTGAGATAAGGAGGAATTAAGATGCAGAGAGCAATAGGAATGGTTGAATTCAACAGCATCGCCAGAGGCATTTACGCTGCAGACCAGATGGTCAAGATTTCTGAAGTAGAAATCGTAACGGCAGCATCGACATGCCCGGGCAAGTACATCGCCATCGTTCACGGTGATGTGGCAGCCGTTGAAGATTCTGTCCGCATCGGTGAACGGATGGCGGAGGAGTTCTTTGTAGATTCCATCGTAATTCCTAATGTAGATCCCGGAGTATTCCCGGCGATCACAGGAGCAACGATGCCGGACCGCGTACAGGCGATCGGGATCATGGAATCTTTCTCCCTGGCAACAATGATCATCTGTGCAGATCAGATTTTAAAAGCAGCAGAGCTGCAGGCGATCGAACTTCGTCTCGGTAACGGACTGGGCGGCAAGGCATACTTCACCTACACAGGTGATGTGGCAGCAGTCAAGGCCGGAACTGATGCAGGCGAAGCCATCGCACAGGAGAAGGGTCTTCTGGTAAATTCGGAAGTCATCCCTTCGCCGTCAGAACTGTTAGTACCATCTCTTCTGTAAGATGTGTATTATCATAGATAACAATTTATTACTTGAAGCAGTGCGATAGATGAAAGGATGTGGACACATGAAACGACTGATTTGTGCAAAGGAAGTTGAAGCTTGTGCACAGCAGGGTCATAAAGTAATGTACATCGACGCAGACACGCTCATTACGCCATCCGCAAAGGATGCTGCAGCGGTAGCTGACATCGAATTCAAGGTTGGCGAACCGCAGGCAGAATGCTGCAGCGCGCAGCCGTGTGAAGCAGCACCGGCACAGGATGCGCACGCATGCGCTCCGGCGGCAGCAGGCGGAATCGACAGCGAGCTGATCTACAAGGCGCTCAAGACGCTGATGGATAAAGGCATGCTGGGAAGCGTAATGAATTCCATCGGTCAGGACGTTCCTTATGTATCCGAAAGCGACGGAAACGGTTTTGTAAAGCTGGTTCGCAGCAATACAGCCAAGTGGGAACCGCTGGATACAGGAAATCCTGCAGACAAAGTATTTTACAATGAACTGATCGGTGCAGACGATGGATCGGCAATGAATGCCGGATTCATGACGATTGAAAACTGCAGCTTCCCTTGGGATGTTGCCTGTCAGGAAATTTATTACGTCGTAGACGGTACGTTAACGGTGGAAAAGGACGGCCGGATCTTTACCGGAAATCCGGGAGACTGTCTGTTCTTCCAGAATGGTGCCAAGCTCACCTTCGGATCCCCGAACAAAGTAACTGTCTTCTACGCAACTCATTAATCAAGAAGAATAAGGAGGTCAGCGAATGGAAGCTTTAGGAATGATCGAAACATACGGACTGGTTCCTTCCATCGAAGCCGCTGATGCCATGCTGAAGGCGGCAGAAGTAAAACTTCTGGAAAGAACTTTCGTCAAGGGTGGTCTGGTTACTGTTACAGTAACAGGCGACGTAGCAGCCGTAAAGGCATCCGTTGATGCTGGTGCTGCCGCAGCTGCAAGACTGGGTGAACGCTGCCTGGTAACACAGCACGTAATCCCAAGACCGCATGTTGAGGTTGGCGAAACCATCGTAAATCCGATTCCACTCATCGAACGTTCGGAACACGAACACGAAGACGATGATGCGGAAGAGGATGGTCCCAAATAAAGAGGAACCTGAATCGGATTCAGAGCTGACAGAAGAGGACGCAACACAACCGGAGCAGCCGGAAGAACCTGCTGAGCCTGCTGAGCCTGCTGTAGAAAACGCAGTTGCAGAAGAACCTGCAGAGGAAGAAGCTTTGCAGCACGTAGTGGACGCAGCCGAACTCACAAAGGAATGTGTAGATCGTCTGGTAGAAGAAAACGGAGCAGAAAAAGCCCTGGCTGAGGTTGGTAAATGCAGAGTCGTGAAACTGAGAAATCTGGCTAGAGAATACGACGGCCTGCAGATCGCCGGAAGAGAAATCTCCAAGGCAAACAAGACGACCCTTCTGGAAGAACTGAAGAACTATTATAACAAAAAAAACTAGAGAGAATGCAAGGATAAAAAAGGAGGTGCCATAGTATGCAGAATATTGATTATGATTTACGCTCTGTACAGGAAGTTCGCGACCTGGCAAGACTGGGTCAGATCGCAACAGAAAAGATCGCAAACTATACAGAGGATCAGATCGATAGAATCATACGTAATATGGTTCGCGTTGCCGAAGAAAATGCTGTTTCACTGGCACAGATGGCAGTAGAAGAAACAGGCTTCGGTAAAGTGGCAGATAAAACTTATAAAAATCACATGGCTTCGACATTACTGTACGATGCCATCAAGGACATGAAGACGATCGGGATCGTAAGCGAAGATCCGATCGCAAGAACGATGGATGTAGCTGATCCGGTTGGTCTGCTGATGGGTATCGTGCCTTCCACGAACCCGACATCTACAGCGATCTTCAAGTCTATCATCGCGATCAAGGCTAGAAACGCTATCGTATTTTCACCGCATCCATCCGCTGCAAAGTGTACGCTGAAGGCAGCTACTCTGATGCGCGATGCTGCAGTAGAAGCCGGAGCACCGGAAAATATCATCGGATGCATTTCCATGCCTTCTATGCCTGCTACAGATGAACTGATGCACAGCAAGGAAGTTAAGATGATCATCGCAACAGGCGGTCCTGGAATGGTTAAGGCTTCCTACAGCGCTGGTAAACCGGCACTGGGTGTAGGCGCAGGAAACTCTCCGGCATACATCGAAAGAACAGCTAACGTACAGCAGGCTGTTACAAACATCATCGCAAGTAAGACATTCGACTACGGCACGATCTGCGCATCCGAACAGTCCATCATCTGTGAAGAATGCAACAAGGACGCTGTAATCGCTGAACTGAAGAACCAGGGTGCTTACTTCATGAGCCCGGAAGAAACAGATAAAGTCTGCAAGCTTCTGTTCAAAGCCGGCGGTCACGCTATGAACGCCAAGTTCGTAGGAAGATCCCCGCTTCACATTGCAAGTGCAGCAGGAATCAACGTTCCGGAAAACACGACAGTGCTCATCGGACCTCAGGGCGGTGTTGGCGACGGCTATCCGCTTTCCTTTGAAAAGCTGACAAGCGTACTGGCATTCTATGTAGTAAACGACTGGCATGAAGCATGCGAACTGAGCATCGAGCTGTTACAGAACGGTATCGGACATACCATGAGTTTACACACAGAAAACAAGAACATCGTTCTGGAATTCACGAAGAAACCGGCATCCAGAATCCTGGTCAACACAGGAAGCAGCATGGGTGGTACCGGCGGAAGCACCGGCCTTATCCCTTCCTTCACATTAGGTTGCGGAACATGGGGCGGCAGCTCGGTATCTGAAAACGTAAGCCCAATGCATCTGGTAAATATCAAAAAAGTTGCCTACGGTATCAAAAACTGTGCTACACTGGCAGCAGACGATCCGACATTCAATCATCCGGAACTGGCTAACCTGAATGCAGCACCTGCAGCAGGAGCAAACATCGGATTCACTCCGATCCATCCAGAACCGATCCCTGCAAGCGGAGCACCGATGGCGTTCGATACTCATACGGTAGCACCGACACAGGTATCTCCGGCTAACTGCGGATCTACGTCGGCTTACCTTTCACCGGCTGACTACCAGAACAACAACAGCGGCATTTCCTACGGCGTAGGATGCAACAGCTGCAGCAGCAATGCAGATGCACCTGTAGCAAGTGATCAGCCGATCGACGCAAATCAGCTCAACGACATGATCAATGCTCTGGTAAAGGCAATGAAGGGAGAATAAGATGGCAAGCAAGGAATACGAAGCAGTCCTGAAAGTGCTGTTAGAAGCGGTTCAGTCCGTAAACGGTGCAGGACAGCAGACTCCGGAGGGCATTCCGGTAGGTGTTTCCAACCGCCATATCCATCTTTCACAGGCTGATCTGGATACTCTGTTTGGACCAGGGTATCAGCTGACACCGATCAAAGATCTGTCACAGCCGGGTCAGTTCGCCTGTAAGGAAACAGTGACGATCTGCGGACCGAAAGGTGCGATCGAAAAGATCCGTGTATTAGGACCTGTTCGCAGCAAGACTCAGATCGAGATCCTGACAGGAGACGGTTTTAAACTGGGAGTCAAGGCTCCGGCAAGATTGTCCGGAGATCTGACGGGAACACCGGGAATCACGGTCATCGGTCCTAAGGGATCGGTACAGACGACAGAAGGTCTGATCGTGGCACAAAGACATATTCACATGCTTCCGCAGGAAGCGGCTGCTCACGGCGTGCATGACGGACAGATCGTCAGCATCCAGGTAGACGGCCCGAGAGGCGGAACGCTGGCAAACGTAGCGATCCGTGCTACGGACACATCGGCTCTGGAATGTCATGTGGACACAGAAGAAGCCAATGCGATGGACATGAGTTCATCCACACGTATCAAAATCATTAAGTAAATCAAAAACGCGTAAAGTTTTAAATGAAATGTTTTTTAGGAGGAAATTAAAATGACTAAGAACGAAGCATTAGGAATGATCGAAACAAAAGGTTTAGTTGGTTCTATCGAAGCTGCAGATGCTATGGTAAAGGCTGCAAACGTATACCTCATCGGTAAGGAATTCGTAGGCGGCGGACTGGTAACTGTAATGGTTAGAGGAGATGTAGGCGCTGTAAAGGCTGCAACAGACGCAGGTGCTGCTGCTGCTCAGAGAGTTGGCGAACTGCTGTCCGTACACGTAATCCCTCGTCCGCACGTAGAAGTAGAAGACATTCTGCCGCAGAAGGGAAACAAATAAGCGAAAGCTGACATCAGGACATTAAGCTAGTTTACATGAGGTGGGTATGGTTCATATCCACCTCATGTTCATAAAAGGGGGGAGAGTATGAAGAATTTTAATATTAGTACCAACGTATATTTTGGAGAGAATTCCCTGGGGATCCTGGATACGATCCAGGACAAGCACGTTCTGATCGTGTGCGACAGCTTCATGGAATCCTCCGGGATCGTGGATAAAGTGAAGGAGCACCTGAGCGCATGTCAGGTAGATGTGTTCAGCAAGGTCGTACCGGATCCTCCTATCGAAATCGTTTCAGAAGGGATCCAGTGCCTGCAGAGCTGCAAAGCAGATGTGATGATCGCAGTGGGAGGTGGCTCTTCCATCGATGCCGCAAAGGCGATCCGCGAACTTTCAAGTCAGCTGAACATCGCTCAGATCCATGAGTGTTATGCGATCCCGACTACCAGCGGTACTGGTTCAGAGGTAACACGATTTTCTGTGATCACCAATGCGCAGGAAGGAATCAAGTATCCCTTGGTGAATGATTCTCTGCAGCCTATGGTAGCTATCCTGGATCCGGAACTTGTAGAGAGCGTTCCACCTGCTATCACGGCGGACACCGGTATGGATGCGCTGACACACGCACTTGAGGCATATGTATCTACGGAAGCCAACGACTTTACAGATGCGCTGGCAGAGAAAGCAGTTACCCTTCTTATGAAGTTCCTGCCGTTTGCCTATACGCACGGAGATGATCTGGAGGCGCGTGAAAAGGTACACAATGCATCCTGTCTGGCCGGAATGGCATTTAATAAAGTCGGTCTTGGGATCAGTCACAGTATTGCACACACCATTGGAGGAAAGTTCCACCTTTCCCACGGAAGAAGCAATGCCATCGTACTGCCTCACGTAATCGAATACAATGCGCATCTGGATGGACCGGAAGAAACGGTATGCGCGAGAAAATATCAGAGAATGGCCAAGCTGATCGGTCTGCCTTACAGCAATGTGCCGCTGGCAGTTGGAAGTCTTGTTCGCAAGATCCATGAATTGGAGAGACTGTTTGGTATTCCGGAAAATCTGAAAAAAGCCGGGATCGAACAGGAAGATCTCCTCAAGCACAAGGATGAGATGATCCGGGATGCGCTGGCAGATACCTGCACGAAAACAAATCCGAGAGTTGTTGGAGCTGCAGATATCGAAGCTATTCTCAAAAAGGTTGGTCCTCTTTAAAAAATTCATATAAAGTAACTTCAAAAGAACCTTTTCTGACGGATTCGTGGTGTATTCGGCAGAAGAGGGTCTTTTGCTTTTTTGCAGCAAATCAGTTATACTGTATCTGAGAAGTCAGTGGGAACATGAGAAGGAGAAGCGATGTGACAAGGATTCCGAAGAAATACAGGCAGGAAAAGAAGATTTTGCTGATCGTTGCAGTGCTTATTCTGGCTGCCGTTATCTGCCGCCTGTTTTCTCGTTTTGATGTTGTGGATGATGCGCTCAATTATTTTTGTTCGCTGTTGCGATCGATCATTTACATGGGGATCATCATCACGTGGGGTGTTTCGGTCAGAAGGCGCGTGCTCAACCCTTCTGTCCGCAGATATCTGATGGCAATAGCGGCGCTGCTGCTGTTTTGGTTCGTTATAAGAACCTGCAAATTTTTATTTCTGGAAGGGATCCCTGCGTTACAGTATTACTGCTGGTACGGCTATTACATACCGATGATACTGATCCCTCTGATGGGGATCTATCTTGCATGCTGTCTTGGAAGACCGGAAAATTACACGTTGCCGACTCCATTAAAGGTGATTACCGTTCCGGCGATCCTGTTTATTTTACTGATCCTTACCAATAATTTTCACCAAAAGATCTTCGCGTTTCCGTTTGGGATGGAAGATGCTGAGTGCATTTATGTACATAAACCACTTTATTTCGTGTGCCTGGGCTGGATGTTTGCGGAGGTCATCGCTTTTTTGACACTGCTTTTAGTGCGAAGCCATGTGCCGAACAAAAGAAAGCGAATCTGGGGACCGGCGATACCGGCAGTGGCAGCTCTTTTATACTGCATCGGATATCTTATGGGGATCAAGATCCTTTTCGTGATCGCAGGCGATATGACAGCTGTTATGACCTTGATCATGCTGTCTGTCTGTGAGATCTGCATCCAGAGCAGATTGATCCCTTCCAATACAAGGTACAGCGAGCTGTTTCATGCCTCGACGATAGGAGCGCAGATCGTGGATACATCATATAACATATGTCTTGCATCGGATAATGCAAAAGAATTCTCAAAGGAAATGATGCGCTGCACAGAGGAAGGTCCTGTTGAAATGGGAAATGAAAGGCTGTCCGGAGCACCTGTTGCCGGAGGGCATGTGCTATGGGTCGAGGATATTTCCATGGTGCAGGATGTTCTGAAAAAGCTGGAACGGATCAGTTCACGCCTTTCTGAAAACAACAATCTTCTGAAGGCAGAGGTAGAACTAAAGGAAAAGCAGGCACAGACGGATGAACATATACGTATTTACGATAAAATAACAGAAGAAGTGGCTCCGCAGCTGCAGAAGCTGGAGTCGCTGCTCACCCTCTCAGAGGATCCTGCTAAAACAAGAGAAAATCTGGGTCTTGTCTGTGTGATCAGTTCTTATATCAAACGGCGGGGCAATCTGATCCTCCTTGGAGAGGAAGCCAGCTTTCTGCCGGCACAGGAGCTTGAGTACTGCCTTCGGGAATCCATGGAGAATCTCAGGCTTTGCGGAGTGGCAGGGTCTTTATCGTGCAGATGCAAAGGAATACTGTCAAAGGATTCATCGGTGGCGGCATACGCTTTTTTTGAAATGATACTGGAAGCTGCACTCCCAACGATGAATGCGATCCTGGTCAATCTTACAGTAGAATCGGAATCTGTCGAGATGACATTTTCCATATCGTGCGACTTGTCGGCCATCGTGCCGGATCGCGAGTTTCTGGCACGGTACAACGCTGCAGCGATCGTATCTAAACAGGAAGATGATGTGCATATTGCATTCCTTTTACCAAAAGGAGGTGCTGCGAAATGAGGTCGATATTTTCCCTTTCTGATGCGGGGCATTCACTGGTGCTGATACTGCTGTTCTTCGCTTTGATCTTTCAGATGTATGTTTGCTGTATAGGTTATTTTTACAGGGCCAAATGGACACACTGCAAAATCTTATCCATACTGGCGGCAATATCTCTCCTATTGCTTAGTTGTCTGACAGCAGGTACTGCCAGACAGACTTTTGATGAGCCCATGTGGGCGACTACGCGAAAGCTGATGGATATCCCGGCGGTAGCAGTACTCGCCTTCATCGCTTTTGCTACAGGATATGCATGCTGGATCCTGTGGCATGAATGGAGATACAGGAAGTCCACCATCACGAGGGCGTCTGTCAGAGAAGGTGCGGATCTGATGTCGATGGGACTCTGCTTTTTCAAGGAAGCCGGGCAGCTTATACTGGTAAACCTGAAGATGGAGAAACTCAGCCAGCTATTATGCGGGAAGGCTTTGCAGAATGGAGAAAGCTTCTGGCAGATGATTTCTCAGGGCGATCTGAAATCAGGAGCACGAAGAAGCAGGATCATGGATGTACCGGCAGTGATATTGCCGGATGGAAGTGCGTGGATCTTCGACAGAAAGGTGATCTGGCTGGATGGCGAGGAAATTTTTCAGGTGACTGCAATGGATGCAACGGAGCTTTATGGCCTGAGCAGTAAGCTGAAACGGGAAAACTCTGTGCTGCGCAGTATGAATGCGAGGCTAAAAGTGTACGGGCGCAAGGTGGATGAGCTTACGAGAACGCAGCAGAGACTTGCTATGAAGATCCAGATCCATGATTCCATCGGACAGAATCTTATGATGACCAGGTATTATCTGGCTCAGGAAGCACAGGGAGAGTCAAGGCAGGATCCCGCTCCGATTCTGCAAAAGTGGCTGCACACGATCGCTTTGCTTCGCCGTGAAGTGGAGCCTGATGAGTCGAAGGGAGCTTTTCAATACCTTACCGATGCAGCAGGATCTGCGGGAGTGGAAGTTTTACTGCAGGGAGAAATGCCGGAAGATGACAGGGCGGTGGAGCTGATAACAGCGGCAGGGGCAGAGGCCCTGACCAATGCGGTCCGTCATGCCGGCGCAAAGCAGCTCAGGGTAAACGTTTCGCAGACTGATCTGGTATGCAGCGCTGTCTTTACCAATGATGGCAGACGACCGGCGCAGCCTTTGCAGGAGGGCGGAGGACTGAAAGGTCTGCGCAGACGCATCGAAGGAGAAGGCGGCACGATGACCGTCAGTGCCGATCCGGAATTTTTACTGACGGTAACGATCCCGAAGGAAGGAAAGGTGAATGTGATATGACCAGAAATGTACTTATCGTTGAAGACGATCCTATGGCACGGAAACTCTTTGAGATCATATTGGAAAGCAGCGGACGATATCATCTGGAAGCATCCATTGAAAGCGCATCGCTGGCGGAGTTTTACTGCATGACTAATCCGATCGACCTGATTTTGATGGATGTGTGCACGGCGCTGCATGCCAGCGGCCTTGATGCGGCAGCCAGGGTGAAGGAAAAGTATCCGCAGATCAAGATCATCATAGTAACCAGCCAGCCGGAATGCGATTTTATTGATCGGGCAAGACTGGGCGGCGTGGACAGTTTCTGGTACAAGGATCCGTCTGAAGATATCCTGCTTGAGATCATGGACAGGACCATGGCAGGAGAGTCGATATACCCGGATACGACTCCGATGCTGAAGCTGGGGATGGCAAGCAGCATTGAATTCACACCGAGGGAGCTGGAGGTCCTGCGCGAGCTTACCAGCGGCGATACGGATGACATCATAGCCGAGCGGCTTCATCTGTCGGTGCACACTGTCAAGAAACATATCAAAAACATGTTCCAGAAAACCGGATTCACGTCAAGGACGCAGCTGGCAGTCATGGCCAGGGAAAGCGGACTGGTGATACGAGGATTTTAACGATACAGGGTAGAGACACCTCTTTGACCATAAGGTCAGGGGGGTGTTTTTGTTTTGGACGAAACAGTAAAATGAAAAAAGTACTCTTTTGGGTGATGTGTCATGACAATGGAATTGTTAGAATATTTCCAATAAAACAAATGGATCATGTAACACGATCATGGATCGTTGATAAGAGCCAATCGGGGAGGTGGTCTATTGCGGATCGCGGTAATAAGCACACAGAATCGCCTGCTGTCAGGAGCAATCATCAAGTATATGCAGGAGCGGAGCGAACTGCGACCTGTACGTATCCTGGAGGATAATGATGAGGAACCGCTTAAAACCTGCAAGTCAGTTCAGGCGGACATCCTGCTCATGGAGGTGAATCAGATACCGCCTTTTACCTTTTCGCAGCGTAGAAGTGCGGCAGCCCAGATCCGAAAATGTCTGCCATCGTGCAGGATCGCATTTATCTGTGATGAAAATGCGGATCCTGAGGATGCGAAGAAAGTGAAGGAACTGAACAAGGAGGGCGGAATCGACACATTCTTTTACAGTTCTGTAACGGGAGAATATCTCGTTGATATGCTTGATACGTTATAACACAGGAAAGTTATTTCACATATGATTTAAGAAACTGTTTCAAGAGAAGGAGAAAGACAATGAAAAAATTAGTTATGATAGTACTTTCGCTGATGCTGGTATTTGCATTGACTGCATGCGGAGGAGGCGGTGATTCCGGAGACAAGAAAAGCGAAAAGTCCGATCCAAATGTAATAAATACCGGAGAGTACACGGCAGAATACAAGGGCTATGAGATCGTAAAAGACTCTAACGGGGATGATGCTATCGTAGTGACCTGGAACTTTACCAATAATGGAGAAGAATCGAAATCGTTCGGATGGGCATTTGACTACACTCTGTTCCAGGATGGCGTAGAGCTGGGATACAGTACAGTATTCGTCGGAGATTCCTATGATACCGTAGATGAGAATCTGATGAAGGATGTTAAACCGGGCAGCTCTCTGGAAGTAAAGTCCACTAACAAACTGGCCAATCTTGAAAGCCCTGTAGAAGTTGAGATCGGAGATCTGTTAAGCGATGAGAAAGATACTCTGGAAATCGATATCACAAAATAAATCGATAGGATTGTCGGGGGTGAATTTATGAGAAAAAAGATTATGATCGCAGCGGCGATCCTGGTGATGTGTTTTGCCTTTGTCTCGTGTGGCAAAAGCATGGCAGACAGTCCGTACGTAGGAACGTGGAAGGCTGTTAATGCGAGCTACAGCGGCATAGAAATGTCGGTAGAGAGCATCATCGGCGGTGAAATGACATTTGAACTGAAGGATAACGGCAAGTGTGTCCTGAACGTTGCAGGCGAGGAGGAGTCAGGTAAATGGTCTGAGAACGAAGATGGCTTCAATGTAGAAGATCAGTTCGATTTCAAGGTAGACGGTGATAAGGCAACCATGGATTATAGCGGGGTGACCATAACCCTGGAAAAACAGTAATATATTTTTCTCTCATCAGCCATAAATCGTCACCAAAACGGTTTATGGCTGCTTTCATAATGGAGAGTAGCATGGCTGCCTGTGTGCCGGGCATTTCGGCAGTGTGCAGCAAATCAGGAAGGAGCAGAATATGGGGCTTATTAAAGCAGCAGCAGGTGCAGTAGGCGGAATGATGGCGGATCAGTGGAAGGAGTTTTTCGTATGTGATGCCATCGACGATGATGTGCTGGTAGTCAAGGGAAGCAAACAGGCATCAGGAAGATCGTCGAATACGAAAGGTGAATCAAACGTTATCTCCGACGGGTCAGCCGTTTCCGTTGCTGACGGACAATGTATGATGATCGTTGAACAGGGACGGGTCATAGAGCTTTCGGCAGAACCCGGGATCTTTATTTACAAAAACGATCTTTCGCCGTCCATATTCGCAGGAAACCTGAAGGATGGTCTCAAGGGGGCTGCAAAGGATGCCTGGGATCGTTTTAAATTCGGAGGCGGTCCGGGAAAAGATCAGAGAGTCTACTACTTCAACACCAAGGAACTGCTTGGAAACAAATACGGTACGGTCAATCCGATCCCGTTCAAAGTCATGATCGATCCTTCTATAAACAGATTTCTGGGGATCTCGGTCCGCTGCAACGGAGAGTATTCGTACAAGATCGTAAATCCAATGCTCTTTTATACGAATGTCTGCGGTAATGTGCAGAACGAATACAACAGAGAGGAAATCGACAGTCAGCTGAAGTCGGAGCTACTGACAGCGCTGCAGCCGGCTCTTGCGAGAATATCCACAAAGGGGATCGATTACAGTGAGATACCTCTTTATACGAGGGATATCACGGAAGCACTCAACGAGGAATTATCTTCCCAGTGGGCTGAAAAAAGAGGCCTGCAGGTCGTTTCGTTCGGTGTCAATTCCATATCTGTTTCAGACGAAGATAAACTGAAGATCCAGAACATGCAGCAGGCCATATTCATGTCAGATCCGAGCATGGCAGCAGGAAACATAGCATCGGCACAGGCAGATGCTATGCGTACCGCGGCCGGTAATGAAAACGGAGCAATGATGGGGTTCATGGGCATGGGAATGGCGGCTCAGGCAAGTGGATTGAATGCAGGCAACCTGTTCCAGATGGGACAGCAGCAACAGCAGGCTCAGGCCGCGGCACAGCAGGCTCAGCCAGTACAACAGCCACAGCAGGCTCCGGCAGGCGGGGCAGCTCCTGCACCATCAGCAGCAGGAAGCTGGACCTGCAAGTGCGGGACAACGGCCACCGGCAAATTCTGTCCGGAATGCGGCAGCCCTAAGCCGGCAGAAACACAGGGATGGACCTGCAGCTGCGGCGCAGTGAACAAAGGTAAATTCTGTTCGGAATGCGGTGCGAAGAAACCTGAGGGAGCACCACTTTATAAATGCGACAAGTGTGGATGGGAACCGGAAGATCCGACGAATCCTCCGAAATTCTGTCCGGAGTGCGGTGATGTTTTTGATGAAAATGATGTGAAATAGGAGGAGTTGACCATGGGACTTTTTGATAAAAAATTCTGCGATGTATGCGGAGAAAAAATCGGTATGCTGGGAAACCGTAAACTGGAGGACGGCAATCTCTGCAAGGACTGTGCGAAGAAGCTTTCTCCGTGGTTTGACGACAGAAGACACAGTACGCTGGAAGAGATAAAAAGCCAGCTTCAGATGCGTGAGGAAAATCGCAGTCTGGTAAGTTCTTTCCATCCTGGAAGAGTCATCCGATCAGACAGATACAACCTGTACATAGATGAAAGACAGCAGATGTTTGCCGCTTCGGTAAACCTTGACAGGGAAGATAATCCGGATATTATTTCCCTGAGCCAGATCACAGGATGTAATCTGGATGTGAATGAAATGCGTTCGGAGGAATACCGTACAGATCGTGACGGAGAGAGAGAAAGCTACAATCCGCCGCGATACAGTTATTCGTATGATTACTATTTTTATATCTACCTGAATCATCCTTATATACATGAGATGAAGCTGAAACTCAACTCTATGGATATTTCCGAGGATGACCGCAACCGTCGTCATGATGTAGAGCGGGCAGGACAGGAGATGATGAGTTATCTGCAGAATGTGACTGGATGCACGGTCGGTGGAATGGGCATGAACCAGGGCATGGGCATGCAGCCTGGAATGGGCATGCAGCCTGGAATGGGCATGCAGCCTGGAATGGGCATGAACCAGGGCATGGGCATGCAGCCCGGAATGGGCATGAACAACCAGGGCATGGGCATGCAGCCTGGAATGGGTATGAACAACCAGGGCATGGGTATGCAGCCGGCAGCAGGTATGAACCAGGGCATGTCACAGAATGTGAATCCACAGGGCGGTATGGGAACTGCAGCAGGAGGAATGGGAGCTGCAGCAGGAGCCGCTGCGGGAGCAGCCTTTGCAGGAAATGCTGCCGAAGGCCCATGGGTATGCCAGTCATGCGGAGCAACCAATGCCGGCAGATTTTGTGAAAGCTGTGGTAGTCCAAGAAAATAGAAGCGAGAACTGACGAAAGTGAAAAAGGAGGTTCTTATGAAAAGAAAGATACTGGCAGCCGTTCTCGTGCTTGCAATGTGTTTCGCATTTGCAGGTTGCGGTGGAGATAGCGGCGATAAAGACAAAGCCAAAGAAAAGCCAAAAGTGACATCCATTACAGGCAGCTGGGAGTGTGAGGACATCGAAGTTACTGATAATGGCAAGAAGGTCAGTAAAGATACGATCAAAACTATGTTCGGCAAGGATTTTTCCAGTGTTCTTAAGCTCACTGCCTATGGTGACGGCTCAGCGGATATCAATATGATGGGCGATGAGGGAGTCATTTCCTGGAGCGAAACGGAAGATAATGGATACAAACTTTCTTATACGGGTCCTGAGGCGGAAAGTGCTGAGGAGATGAATGCGAAGCTGGACGGCGACAAACTGATCGTAACTATGAAGGAAACGTATCTGTCGGACGGCAAGGAACAGGGCATGGAGATGAAATTCACGATGAAATATCTCGGGAAGAAATCCAAGCTTATCGAAGGATGGGACGTAACGCTTGATGATGATGAAATCTACGCCATGAGCAATGCCATGGTAGGAGGTGCATGTGTTGAAGCGGACGGAATGCTGTACGGAGATTACGGCGGCAAGGAATGGGGCAAAGGAGCATTTACAGCGGCCAAGATCAAGGACGGCAAGCTGAAAGATAAGACCGTCATCGCCAAGGATACCAAAGCCAGTTGTTTGTCCGTATATGACGGAGATGTTTACGGCATTCTCGACAAGGAGAAGATCGTAAAAGTAAAAGCCGGGAAAACCAAGGCTGAAACTCTTTATACGGGAGCCTGCGACTATATGCAGGTGACGAAAAACGGCATTTATTTTACCGATGAAAACGATAAATACTGCAAAATGGGCCTTGATGGGAAAAACAAGGAAACTGTGCTGGATAAGGGAGTGTTTTATCCATATCAGGTCAGCTCAAAATTCCTGATCTATCAGGATGATGCCGACGGGGAAACGCTTCATGTGTACAACATGGAAGACGGCAGCGACACGAAGATCTCGAATTTCGTTTCCTATGAACCGATGCTTCGTGGGGACTACCTCTACTTCTATACACCTGGAAACGGAGAAAATATGCAGTTCATGTGCCGCGTAGACATGTATTCAGGCAAAGTGGATAAAGCCGAGGGAGCAGCTATCGTGTATGACCATTATGTGACGCCGAAATATATCGCTGCCGAAAAGGGTGGATTCGTCAAAATCAAATTCAGCGAATGGGATACTTTTTCCAATACAAGCAGTGCAGGAACCAAAGCCTATCCGGTCTACAGTAATGGAAAGACCTGGATCGCAAAAGCCTACGGTGAAACGTATATGGATACGAAAATATTTAGCACAGAGGAAGGGAAGAGCATAGGATTCACGTACGTGAAGGAGGAATAGGAGGCTTTTATGTCAAATCAAATGGAGTATAAATGTCCGGCATGCGGTGGAGCGCTCGCTTTTGATTCAGCGAGCCAGAAGCTGAAATGTCCGTTCTGCGACAGTGTTTACAATCTGGACCAGTTTGAGCAGCAGCAGCCTGATCCTGCACAGCAGGCGCAGGCTCAGCAGGGAGAACAGCCTGCAACTGGAGGCATGAACTGGAATGTGGAACCGGGCAGTGAATGGGCTGCAGGAGAAACAGATGATATAAGTGTTCTCTCCTGCAACTCGTGTGGTGGAGAGATCGTATGCGAAGATACGACCGCTTCAGCAACCTGTCCTTACTGCGGCAATCCAGTAGTGCTCAAAGGAAAGCTTTCCGGTATGTTAAAGCCGGACTGCATCATACCGTTCAAGCTTGATAAAAACCAGGCAAAGGAAGCGTTGAAGCGTCATGTTGCCCGTAAAAAGCTTGTGCCTGCTCTTTTCAAAGATAAAAATCATATCGAAGAGATCAAGGGTGTGTACGTTCCTTTCTGGCTGTTTGATGCACAGGTAGCAGCAAACATCAGCTACAAGGGAGAGCGGACCCGTACATGGAGCGATGCGAAGTACAAGTATATCGAACACAATTATTACAGGATCTATCGAGCGGGATATGTGGCATTCGATCAGGTCCCGGTGGATGGCTCTAAAAAGATGGCAGATGATCTGATGGAATCTATCGAACCGTTTGATTTCTCCCAGGCGGTGGATTTCAAAACGGCTTATCTGGCCGGATACATGGCAGATAAGTACGATGTGGATGCGGAAACAAGCATCAAGACTGCTAATGCGAGGATCCGATGGAGTACGGAGGATGCTTTTCAGAGCACGGTGCAGGGTTTTACAGGCGTGACTGCGGAAGAATCCTACATAAATCTGCAAAATGGTGTTGCCAGATATGCTCTTTATCCGGTATGGCTGCTCAACACAAGATGGAACGGGAAGGACTACGTCTTCGCCATGAACGGGCAAACCGGTAAGTTTGTTGGCGATCTTCCGCTGGATAAAAAAGCTTACCAGAGGAATTTCGCTATCCTGGGAGGTATATTCAGTATAGTTGCAAGTGTTCTGGCATTTTTGGCAGACTACATGTTTTTCTAGGAGGTGGCAGAGATGAGAAATAAAGCAATCACGATCATAATGGCTCTGCTGCTGACACTGGGATTAGCTGCGGGTTCAAGTTTTGCGGCAGAGAAAACGTCATATTTTATAGACGATGCATCTATCGTCTCTTCGGAAACCCAAAAGGAGATCGATTCGCGTCTTGCCGACATCTCAAAGGCACAGAAGTCCGGCGTATATCTTATGACTACCGATGATTTTCAGGGAATGACGCCGCAGGAATTCGCAGATTTCGTATATGAAGAAAACGGCATGGGATATGGATCTTCTCACGACGGTATTATTCTGGTCTTGAATTACGATTCAGGCGACTGGGCTATCAGCACGACGGGAAGCGGGATCTCTACCTATACGGACGCAGGACAGGAATATCTTATGGAAAATGTCACAAAAGATCTCCGAGAAGATCCTCCTGCAGCGTTTTCAGTCTATGCAGACCTGTGTGAAGATTTTCTGATACAGGCGGCAAAGGGAAAGCCGTACGATGTTGGCAACATGCCAAAAGACTTTAATCTGTTGATTGATATCGCTATCGGTATCGTAATCGGGCTTCTGATCGCGTATGCCATAGTAAAAAGACAGAAAGATGCTTTAAGAAGTGTGCGTCGCAGGGTAGCGGCCAAGGAATACATGAGACCGGGAAGCCTTAAGCTGACAGCTCAAAATGAGCAGTATCTGTACAATACAGTAGATCGTATTGAAAAAGAAACTTCGTCCGGCGGCGGCAGCAGCAGCGGCGGCAGTACGACACACACAAGTTCGTCAGGAACGACCCATGGCGGCTCTTCCGGAAAGTTTTAGAGGTACCGCATATGACAGATGTTAAAAAAGTGATCGCTTTGAACCGTCTTCGTGCACAGATGCTGGATGAAGAGGTTTCTCCGGCACAGAAACAATACTATCTGGAACTGGCGCAGTGGCTTGAAAATCAGAATATACAGACTGCAGAGGAGGCAACGGAATCCATTAAAAACACACCCTATTACGACGGGGCTGCTCTGGCAAAAGAGCTGGATGGGATCCACCTCAGGATACGTGCGGCACGCGAACTGGGGTACGAAGATGTGGAGAAGATCCATTTGCAGCGACGTGAAAAGCTTCTTTCAAAGGGACTGCAGGCATATGCTTTTTCACAGGAATGGATCGATGATTATAACAGGGCGCAGGAGGCATCGGTCCGGTATATGGAGCGAAAGGAAGTCTTCGGACGTATCTTCCGGGCTTACATCCGCATCTGTGGAAGCCCACAGCGGGAACATCGTCTGGAAGCAGTCAAGGATATGAAGGCAGCACTTTCTGAACTGGAACAGATGGGCATCTCTTTTGAAGAGCTGGCACAGCAGAAAGCATACAGACAGCTGACCATGACCACCGAAGAAGGAATGGCACGTTTTGTCGCTTTTGTCGAAGAATTCAAGAAAACGGGAACGGCCGCAGGCGCAGTGGATCTGAACCATTTAAAGAAAGAGCAGGAGAGGATCGGGCGCTGGGCCAAGGAGCATGCTGCACAGCTGATCGCTGCAGGAGCACAGGAACAGTGGAACCGAGCCAGCTGTATCGCTGTGCCGTCTGATGATCCCATGGGATATGATTTTATCGCCATGAAGGAGGTGAAGGTCTGATGGATATGATTTGGCAGGCTACTCTGGATGGGTATGTGAAACTGCTCTATGACAATGATCCCCAGGGACCTTTGCTGGAAAGCATCCGTGATTTCGAAAAACGATTCTGTCAGGTTGCAGAGGAAAACCGCGGCAATCCGGATGTGGCAGGGGTGCTGAGCCGTGCAGGGCTTCAGGATGAATATAACCGGTTGTACATGGCGTCGATCAACAGAAACAATGACTACAGTGCCGTTTCAGCGGAGGATCAGCCGCAGGTATTCGATTATCAGAAAGAACAGCGACTGCATACCGTTCATGAGCTTTTAACCAGCTACA
>OHAU01002209.1_pt1 | contig 19299 bp, 18 predicted proteins | sample 1577181 | NCBI WGS metagenome assembly OHAU01 (sample SAMEA3541472, study PRJEB24748) | human gut metagenome | biome: human gut; feature: human-associated habitat; material: faeces | place: China | collected 2012 | reverse complement strand
ACTGCGCATCCGTAAGGCGGCAAAGCCGCCAACGGCTGCGCAGTGAGCGCCGCTACAGGCTGCCTCTCGGCATTCGTCCGTATTTATGTCCCCTGAATTTCGATGATCACATATTCCGACCGGCAGCCGGTCTTGAACAGGATGGCCCAGTCCGAGATGCCGGACGTGACGATAAAGTCCGTATCCCCGCGCCGCTCCTGTCCGTAGACGGCATCGTCGCCATGCAGGTGGAACCAGCGGATGAGCTGCACAAGGGGGATGAGCTGCCCGCCGTGGGTGTGGCCGGAGAGCACGAGATCGACGCCTGAGGCCGCCTCGGCATCATAGTCATGCGGCTGATGGTCCAGCACGATGGAGTAGCGCGCCGTATCCAGCCCCCGGGTCAGCTCAGCCATGGATGCGCGGCCGCCGCCGAGGCCCAGCTCCTCTGAGGCGTCCTGCCGGCCGATGAGCCAGAAGGCATCGCCGATCGGCACGATCTCGTCCTCCAGCACATGCACGCCGTTTGCCGTCAGTTCGGCGGCGAGGTCGTCGCCCGTGAAGCCGCGGGTGCACTTGCTGTCATACAGGCCCTTGTCATGATTGCCGAAGACGTAGTAGACCGGCATATCCAGCTGCCCGAGCGCCCTGCAGGCGGCGAGCATGTCGTCCTTCTCCGTATCCTCGTCGACAAAGTCGCCTGCGATCACGAGCAGGTCGGGCTTCTGCGCCGCGATGCGGTCCAGCTCGCGGGTAAAGCCGTCTGCGTGGAACGTGGTGCCCATGTGGGAATCGGCGATGAGCGCGACGCGGAGCGTGCCGACGGGCTTGTCCGTATGAATGATGTAGTTTGTCTGCCAGACGTGGTGCGCCTGCACCCAACCGGCCGAAAGATAGGCGACTGTGAGCAGCAGGGCCGTGAGCCCGGAGTAATACCGCCGCCACGGCTTGCCGTGCAGCTGCTTCAGCAGGGCAAACAGCGCGTCGCTCAGCAGCCAGAACAGCGCCAGATGGAGCAGGCAGATGATGGCGTTCATATAGCCCCACGCCAGCCAGATCGCGGCAGAAGGAAGCAGCACAGCCAGCACGGAGATCACCCAGCTCCAGCCATGCCTGCCGCGGGCCAGCGCCAGCGAGAATCGGAAGCGGTGCACGCGCGTGACAAGGTAAAAAAGCGCAGAAAATCCAGCCAGCACCAGACCGATCAGGATCAGAAGCCTGGGGATCATGCGCCCGCGCCCCCGTTCTGCATGAGAATGTCCTCTGCCGTCAGCATGGGGTACCGGCGCAGCGCCGTGCCGTCCAGCGGCTCGCGGTGCAGGTCGACGGCTGTGATGCGGCGGTTGCCGTAGGTCGTGTAGTAATAGATGCCGCGCGCGGCATTCCAGCACGAGGTGTAGATCGTGCGCTCAAATTCTCCCGGTGCGACCTCACAGCAGCCGCGCGTCTGGGAGACCGTCTCCATGATGTGGAAAAACTGCCCGACGCAGTCGGCCTCGCTCTCGCTGCAGACGGAGTGGAGCTTCGTGAAGGCGGCGCGGACAAAGCGCGAGCCGGAGGACAGGTCGCCCGGCAGACCGAGCGCGCCCATGCCGCGGCTGTAGGCCTGCAGCGGCACGTCCGGAGCAAAGGTATTCTCCGGCTGTCTTGGCGACAGATGCATATAGTTGTTCAGCGCGAAGAGCTGCTGCGGGAACGGTGGGTTATTCGTCAGCACGCCGACAGGATTTTCGTAGATCTGCAGCCCCGCGGCAGTCGGCTCCAGCGTGAGTGCACCGGTGGTGTCCGCAAGCAGCCAGTGCAGCTGGGCGGCGGGGAAGTGCGCACTAAACGGCGTTCCCGTCAGGTTGACGGCCTGCAGCAGCTGCCGGGCCTCCGCCAGCGTGGCGCACTGCCGCAGCAGCCACGGGATGAATTCGAACTGCGCCACGTTCTGCCGCCCGTCCTGCGGCGCGGCATAGCGGGCGTTGCCGACGAAGTTCAGCCCGGCAATACCGAGGCCTTTTTCGTTCACAGCATCGTAATACAGCGGATAGCCGTCCGCCACATGGGCCGTGCCGAGGATGGCATAGCCCTGCTCCGAGCCGCCGCCGTGGCGGAAGCGGAGCGGGAACCGGCGGGGAAGCATGACGATCTCCTCGCCATAGGATGCCTCGTAATCCAGCGAGCGGCCCATATAGAGCTCACGCGGCTGATAGGTGATTGCAGTGCACATAATACCTCCTGATAATATGATACCGCTGCAGAACGGCTTGCTCTGCAGCGGTATCGGTTCAATCCTCTGCGGCCAGCAGAATGATGCATTCCGCTGCCTCCTTCACCGGAGCGGAGAGCGTGAAGGCGTAGATCCCGCTGCAGTCCGCCAGAAGCTTTGGCAGCGCTTCCGCCGGCAGGCGATATGCGGCGCGGACGTCCTCCGGCCAAAGCCCGGCCGTCTCGCTCCAGCTGTCGCGCTCTTTTGAGGACAGCTGCTCGCTGCTCTCCGGCAGAACGTCGGCGTGCGCGCCCTTCAGCACGACGAGCAGCGGCTCCGCGGCGGTTCCGTCGTATGCGGCCGCTGCGTCGTCCGTATCCGCAGCCTTGCACTCGGGCGCCCCAACACCGGATGTTGCGGCGTCGTGGTAAAATGACGTGACATTGCCACTGTATCCCATCACGACGTCGCCGGGAGCGGCAGTAGCGGCAGTATCGTTGGCCTTCTGCTGCGCAAAGCCCTTCAGCGGACCGAGCAGAGTGAAGACGACCAGCGCGGCAGCGGCAAGGCCTGTGGCAAGCCCGCCCCAGTAGGCGCGGCATGGCTTTTTGACCAGCCGCTGCGGTGTTTTGGCGGCGGCTGCCAGAATGGAGGCTGTCAGCCCGGCGGGCGGGACGGCGGTGTCTGCCCGCAGCAGACGGTCCCCGCGTTCAAAGGCCTGCAGCCGTGCGCGGCAGTCTGCACACTGCGCCAGATGCGCCTGCAGCCGCTGCTCTTCCTCCGGCGAGTTTTCGCCGTCGAGATGTCCGCTCAAAAGTGGAAGATAATCGTTACAGTTCACGGCCCCGACCTCCTTTCTGCGGATTAGACGAGGCGGCGGCCGCTTTGTTCCCGCTCTGGGACAGCTTTTTTCGCAGCTGGTCGCGGGCGCGGGCTAGGCGGGACTTGACCGTTCCCTCCCGCACGCCAAGCACAGCGGCGATGTCCGTATAGCTCAGGTCATTTTCCACGCGCAGCGACAGGATCAGCCGCTGCTCCGGGGCCAGCAGGGCCATGGCGGCCCGCAGCTCCTCCCGCTCCTCGCGCGCAAGCAGCTCCTCCTCCGGCAGCTTGGCCGGGTCGGGTGCATCGAGGGTATATTCCTCCCCGTCGGCGTCCAGCCCGGAGATGGGAACGACCAGGTGGCGGCGCGCAGCACGCAGAAAGTCGATGCAGACGTTGGACGTCAGCCGGAACAGCCAGGTGGACAGGCTGGAATCGGCCTGAAAGCTGCCAAGCCCGCGCCACGCGCGCAGAAAGGCCTCCTGCGTCATGTCGGCGGCATCCTCCGGATTGCCGGTCATGCGCAGCGCGAGCCGGTAGATGGCGGGCTGATGCGTCGTGACGAGCTGCTCAAACGCCGCCATATCGCCGTCGGCTGCCAGCCGGATCATGTGCTTTTCGTCGATGGGGATCACCTCAGATCAAGCTTGATCTCTTTTGCCAGACGTTCTATGTCGGAAAAGGCGGAAATGTTGGAGATTTGTTCCTTATAAAATCCGCTGTGCGGCACGCCGCGCAGGTACCATGCAAAATGCTTGCGCGCCTCGAGGCAGGCAATATGCTCGCCTTTGTCCTCGAGCGCCAGTGCGAATTGCTGCAGGGCCGTGTCCACGCGGTCGGCGAGCGGCGGCAGCTCCGGGGGTGTCTTGCCGCGCAGGGCAGCGCGCAGCCGCTCGAACAGCCACGGGTCGCCGAAGGCGGCGCGTCCCGCCATGAACAGCGAAGCGCCGCTGTGCGCCCGGCAGCGCAGCAGATGCTCGGGGTCGGAGATATCGCCGTTTGCGATAACGGGGATGGAGACGGCGCGCACGACCTCGCCGATGGCGTCCCAGTCTGCGCGGCCGGAATAGAGCATGGCCTTCGTGCGGCCGTGGACCGTGATGGCGGCTGCACCGTTTTCCTCCGCCGCGCGGGCCAGCGCGACGGCGCTCGGGCAGCTCCGGTCCCAGCCAAGGCGGGTCTTTACGGTCACGGGGACGGAAACGGCGTCCACCACGGCGCGGATGATGCGCCCGGCCAGCGGGATGTCGCGCATGAGGGCGCTGCCGTCGCCGTTGTTGGCGATCTTCGGCATGGGGCAGCCCATATTGATGTCCAGAAAGTCGCACCCGCTGATGCCGACGGCGATCTGCGCGGCCTCGGCCATCATGGCCGGGTCGTTGCCGAAGATCTGCGCGCCGCACAGCGAGCCCTCGTTCCGGCGGAGCAGGCCGCGGCTCTTGCGGTCCTGATAGACGAGCGCGCGGGAGGAGACCATCTCCGTTACGGTCACGTCCGCGCCATGCTGCGCGCAGACCGTGCGGAAGGCGTAGTCCGTTACGCCGGCCATCGGTGCGAGAAAAAGCGGCGTATCGCCGGAAAACAGCTGCATGGGTCCATCCCTCCTACCCTATACTGTACCATAAAGCGCGAAAAAAAGCAACTCCGCCCGTTCGCCTTTTTGAACGGGCGGAGAAGCCCCGGGGCAGTACCGCATGATTCGGTTAAGGCCAAAATACGGTGCTGCCTTAGGAGATCAGCACGCAGGAGAGCCACGCCAGCCCTACAGATGCCGCTCCCATCGCGGCGTACAGGAAAGCCGGGATGCGGCGGTGCGGGCGTGCGGACGGCGGTGCGGCGGCAAGGCGGCGGGCCTCCTCCAGGAGGGCCTGCTCCGTCACACCGTGCTGCTCGAGCGCCTCCTCGCGCAGCAGAAAAATAGCCTGCTCAAACAGGTCGGACTCCTGCGGCCGCACCACGAGGACCTGCCGCGTCGTTCCCTTGACCATTACGCTCCCTCCCTTAGCCGGACATTGTCCGGTATCTGGAGAGATTCTACCCGCCCGAAGTGGGTCATAAACGGCTGTCGATAAAAAATTTTTATAAAAAATTTGAAAAAAGTGTCAGGAATCCGTTTCTGGTGAAATATAGGAGTGAAGGGAGGCCGCAGCAGAGCGGAATAGTCTGCAGGAAAGAACAACTTCGCAGGAAGAAGCATTTATGAATTGAAAGAAAGGACAGATTATCATGAAAGGAAAACGATTTCTTCTGCTTTTGCTCGTTTTCGCATTATCAGTCTCTTTGCTTGGCTGCGGAGAAATGTCTGACGCAGAGGTGCAGCTGCGATACGGCCTGAGGATGTTCTTCAATCGGTTTAATCTCTTCCAGCCAACCAGTTTTTACGGTTTTTCTGGAGATAATCTGGATGATCTGGAATGGGGTGCGGAGCAGCTCAGGGCCGGCATGGAGGAAAACACGGCCCTGCTTCAGAAATACCCAAACGCCTATGCGTCCCTTCAGCTGCTGGTTCAGATCCCGACTGTACTGAGATCCCTGTACGAGGCAGCAGGGACGGAAAAGCTTACCTTTGGCGACCTCCCCCCCGCGTTGCAGGCATGCCTGTACGATGTGGACATCCTGCTGTATCCGTGCCTGTTTGCCTGGACCGAAAGTGACGGCTCTTCCGTGATGGGGCTGTTTGCCCTGATGGAGTCCTCGGGCAGCGCGATCAATTTCATGGATCGCAATGTCGTCTCCCGCCAGGGAATCGAGTGGCCGGAGCCGATAGACTGGACACCGCCGGATGTTTGATCCCGGTACATAGCAAAAAGCTGCTGCAGAGCGCTCACTCTGCAGCAGCAAATTTGTTATGCCTGTTCGCCGGACTCGGAGGGGTCGATGACGGAATCGTCATGGAAGACCCAGTCCTGCACGTTCAGAATGTCGTAGGTCGAGGGAGTGCGGCGGATGACGATCTTCGAAAGACCGGCGTTAATGATCATCCGGCGGCACATCGGGCAGGGGAGCAGGTCAGGGATCAGCTCGCCCGTGGCGACGTCGCGCCCGGCCAGATAGATCGTGCCGCCGATGCACTCGCTGCGCGCAGCGGAGATGATGGCGTTCATCTCGGCGTGGACGCTGCGGCAGAGCTCATAGCGCTCGCCGGCGGGGATGCCCAGCCGCTCGCGGATGCAGTAGCCAAGGTCGATGCAGTTGCTGCGGCCGCGCGGTGCGCCGTTGTAGCCCGTGGAAACGATCTCGTCGTTGCGGACGATGAGCGCCCCGGAGTGAGAGCGGCTGCAGGTAGAACGCTCCAGCACGGTCTCCGCGATGTCGAGGTAATAGCTTTCCTTATCGATGCGCCCCATGGCAGTGGCCTCCAATGATCGGAACATTGCCATTATTATACACCCTGCGGGAAAAAACTGCAAGCATTTTTCCGAAAAACGCGCCATTTTTGGCGAAAAAACAGCTCAAAAATGGGAGTTTTGCTCCACCAGATGAAAAATAACCGGTGAAGACCGGGGCTGCAATGGAGTGATGCTGCTTTAGAGCATACATTTTCCGCGGTGCAGATACTGCCCATTACGGTCGTGGAGAATTTTGCCCTCCCGGACGACGCAGGTGCCGCGCAGGTAGACCTCTGCGATATGGCCCGCGATCTGCGTGCCCTCATAAGGGGCATAGTCGACGTTTGCCGCCTGATCGGCTGCGGTGATGCAGCTCGTGCCGCGCGGGTCATATACGACGATGTCCGCGTCTGCGCCCGGCTGCAGCACGCCCTTGCGGGGGAAGAGACCGTAGAGCTTCGCGGGCGTTTCGGCCAGCACATCGGCCATGCGCTCGGCCGTGATGCGGCCTGCTGCGACGCCGTAGGTGAACAGCAGCGTGCCGCGCGTCTCCACGCCGGGCATGCCGCCGGGAATTTTCGTGAAGTCGCCGCGCCCGGCGTCCTTCTGCGCGAGGGTGAAGCTGCAGTGATCCGTTGAAACGGTCTGGATCTCGCCGTCGGCCAGCGCCTTCCACAGGCGCTCGTTGTCGAGCTTCTTGCGCAGCGGGGGCGCGCAGACATAGCGTGCGCCTGCAAAGTCCGGCAGGCTGTAGCGTGAGTCGTCCAGCAGCAGGTAGTGCGGGCAGGTCTCCACAAAGACCTTCTGCCCGAGGCCGCGCGCGGCCTCGACCTCGCGCAGGGCTGCCGCCGTGGACAGGTGGACGATCATGACGGGCACATCGGCCACGCGTGCCAGCTTCAGCAGACGGCCGACGGCCTCGGCCTCGGCCTCCGCCGGGCGGCAGAGGGGGTGAGACGACGGGGAAAGCGCGCCTGCCGCTTTCTTTTCGGCGATGAGCGCATCGATCATGCCGGCGTTCTCGCAGTGCACGCCGACGATGCCGCCGAGACGCTTCATCTCGCGCAGGGCGTGGAACATGGCCTCATCGCCGATCATCATCGCGGGATAGGTCATGTACATTTTGAAGGAGGAGATGCCCTCGTCGAACATCTGCGGCAGCTCGGCGCGGATGCCGTCGTTCCAGTCGTCGATGGTCATGTGGAAGCCGTAGTCGCAGCCGGTCTTCCCGTCCGCCTTCTCATGCCAGCGGGCAAGGCCGGTGTGGAGCGTTTCGCCCTTGTTCGGGCAGGCAAAGTCGATGACGGTCGTCGTGCCGCCGCGCAGGGCAGAGCGGCCGCCGGTATAGAAGTCGTCCGCTGTGACGGTGTTGCAGACCTCGAGGTCGAAGTGTGTGTGCGCGTCGAGAAAGCCGGGGAACAGCAGCTTGCCGCTGACGTCGATCACCTCGGCCTCCGGGCAGGAAAGCGCCTCGCCGACGGCCTCGATGCGTTCGCCGTCGATGAGCAGATCGGCTTTCCGGCAGCCGGAAGCGCCGACGATCACGCCGCCTTTCAGCAGCTTTTTCATACGAATCCACTCCTTTTTGTTTGGTCGGCTGCCCCGCATCATTCGGCATCGGCCTTTGGAAGAATTCTGTGGGCAGCCTGTGTATTTTTTAGAACGTCTGTCGGGCTGATACTATATTTTTATTCTATCACTGCGGCGGGGAAAAGGGAATCCCCTTTTTCTGCGGAAAATGCCGCCGTGGCGCGAATCGACGATTGACAGGGAAAGCGTCCAGACCGTATAATGGGGCTGTACCGGTTATCCAAAAAGGAAGGAGATATGTTCCATGCTGCAAATTGAACATCTGACGAAGACCTACGGCGAAAAGAAGGCCGTGGACGATCTGAGCCTGCACATCCTGCCCGGTGAAATTTACGGTTTCATCGGCCACAACGGCGCGGGAAAGACGACGACGCTGAAGTCCGTCGCCGGTATCCTGCGCTTCGACGCCGGAGAGATCCGCATCGCCGGCACCTCCATCCGCACGGACCCGCTGGCCTGCAAGCGGAAGCTTGCCTACATCCCGGACAATCCCGATCTCTATGACTATATGACGGGTATCCAGTATCTGAACTTTATTGCAAACATTTTCGGTGTCAGCGCGGCGGACCGGCAGGCGCGCATCCGCGAGCTTGCGGAGCGCTTTGAGCTGACGAACGATCTGGCCCAGCCCATCGCCGCCTACTCCCACGGCATGAAGCAGAAGCTGGCCATCATCTCGGCCTGGCTCCATACCCCGCAGCTCGTCGTGATGGACGAGCCGTTCGTCGGCCTGGACCCGAAGGCCGCCCATCTGCTCAAGGGCATGATGCGGGAGCTGTGCGACCGCGGCGGCGCGATCTTCTTCTCGACGCATGTGCTCGAGGTCGCGGAAAAGCTGTGCGATAAGGTCGCCATCCTGCGCGCGGGCAAGCTCATCCGCTCCGGCACGATGGACGAGGTCAAGGGCGACGACTCCCTCGAGGAGGTCTTCCTGGAGCTGGAGGGCGAGACATGCTGAGCGCTCTCCTGAAAAAGCAGCTGCAGGAGATCTTCCGCAGCTACTTCTATAACGCCAAGCAGGGCAAGGCCCGCTCCCGCGTCTCGACGGTGGGCTATTTTGCCTTTTTTGCCGTGCTCATGGTCGGCGTGCTGGGCGGCATGTTCACCTATCTGGCGCATTCCCTGTGCGCGCCGTTCGCCGCAGCCGGGATGGAATGGCTGTATTTTACAATCATGGCCATGGTCGCCATCGTGCTCGGTGCATTCGGCAGCGTATTCAACACCTATTCGAGCCTCTATCTTGCCAAGGATAACGACCTGCTGCTGTCCATGCCGATCCCGGTGCGCACCATCCTGTTGTCCCGCCTGCTGAGCGTCTATCTCATGGGTCTGCTCTATTCTGGCGTTGTGCTGCTGTCTGCCATGATCGTCTATTGGGTCACGGTCTCGGCTGCGCCCGCCGCCCTTGCAGGCGGTCTGCTGCTGTTTGTCCTTGTCACGATCTTCGTGCTGACGCTATCATGCGCGCTGGGCTGGGTCGTGGCGAGGGTCAGCCTGAAGCTGAAGCACCGCAGCATCACGGTGGTACTGACGTCGCTGCTGTTCCTCAGCGCTTACTATTTCGTGTATTTCAAGGCGCAGAGCTTCCTCTCAGAGCTTGTGACGAACGCCGCCTACTACGGCGCGCAGATCCGCGGCAAGGCCTATCCGCTCTATCTGATCGGCCGTGCCGGGGCCGGCGACGGCCCTGCCATGGCGGTGGTCACCGCCGTGGTGCTCGTCCTGTTTGTCCTGCTATTCTGGCTGCTGTCGCGCAGCTTCCTGCGCATCGCCACGGCAAGCGGCAGCACGGCGCGCCGTGTCTACCGCGAAAAGACCGCCGTGCAGCGCGGCGCGGGCACGGCCCTGCTTGCGCGGGAGCTGCGGCACTTCGGCGGCAATCCCAGCTATATGCTCAACTGCGGCCTCGGTATCCTGCTGATGCCGCTCGGCGGCACGGCCCTGCTATGGAAGCGCGATCTTCTGGATGTGCTGCAGCCTATGGTCGGCGGGCAGGGGATCGCGCTCATCCTGTGCGCGCTGGTGTGCCTGCTGGCATCCATGAATCTCATGGCTGCGCCGTCCGTTTCGCTCGAGGGCCGGACGATCTGGCTCGTGCAGTCGCTGCCGGTCCGGCCATGGCAGGTCCTGCGGGCCAAGCTGCAGCTGCAGCTTGTGCTGACGGCCGTCCCCGCGCTGATCGCGGCGGTCTGCGCAGCCGTGGCTGCCGCGCGCCCGGTGGGAGAGACGCTCCTGCTGCTGGCCGTCCCGCTCGGCTATGTCCTGCTGCTGGCGCTGTTCAGCCTGTTCGCGGGCCTGAAGCTGCCGAATCTGACGTGGACGAATGAGATCACGCCCATCAAGCAGGGCGGCAGCGTCATGCTGGCGCTGTTCGGCGGCTTTGTCTATGCGGGCCTTCTGCCGCTGGCCTATTTCCTCGGGGCAGACGCCCTGGGCCTTTCTGCCTGCCTTGGAATTTATCTCGGCCTGACGCTGGCGCTTTCCGCCGTGCTGTATGTCTGGCTGCGCAGGCGCGGCGCGGCCGTGTTCGCGGCTCTGTAACAAAAAGGAGAGAGTATGAACGATATTCTGGAGGTCCGACACCTCGTCAAGCGCTTCGGCGATGTGACGGCGGTGGACGATCTGAGCTTCCGCGTGCGCGAGGGCGAGCTATTCGCTTTCCTCGGCGTGAACGGCGCGGGAAAATCCACGACCATCCACATTCTCTGCGGCCAGCTGGCCCGCGACGGCGGCAGTGTGCGCGTCTGCGGTGCAGACCCGGACGAAGCGCCGGAGCAGCTCCGCCGGAGCCTCGGCGTGGTGTTCCAGAGCTCCGTGCTGGATCAGGCGCTGTCCGTGCAGGAGAATCTGCGCAGCCGCGCGGCGCTTTACGGCATCCGGGGCGCGGCGTTTTCCCGCCGTCTTGCGGAGCTGACGGACCTGCTGGAGCTGGGCGAGCTGCTGCGCCGCCCTGTCGGCAAGCTCTCGGGCGGCCAGCGCCGCCGCATCGACATCGCCCGCGCCCTGCTGCACCGGCCGCGCCTGCTTATTCTGGATGAGCCGACGACGGGCCTTGATCCGCAGACGCGCAGCCTGCTGTGGCAGGTCGTGGCGGGCCTGCGGCAGGAGGAGAATCTGACGGTCTTCCTCACCACGCATTATATGGAGGAGGCTGCGGACGCGGGCTACGTTGTCCTGCTCGACCACGGCAGGATCGCGGCGGAGGGAACGCCGCTGCAGCTGAAAAACACCTATGCGCACGATACGCTCACCCTCTACGGCGTGGGTGAGGCGGACGTGCGGCGGCTCGGCCTGCCGTATGCGCCTGCGGAGCAGGGCTGGCGCGTCACCGTGCCGGACCCGGCTGCCGCTGCGGAGCTCATCCGGCGGGAATCGGCGCTGTTCCGCGATTTTGAGCTGACCAAGGGACGGATGGACGATGTGTTCCTCGCCGTCACGGGCAAAAAGCTGGCGGGAGGTGCGGAGAAATGACCGGACTCGGTGCGCTGATCCGGCGCAACAGCAAGCTGTATTTCAAGGATAAGGGAATGTTCTTCACCTCACTCATCACGCCGATGATCCTGCTGGTGCTCTATGTCACCTTCCTCAGCCGGACGTATGAGGGTTCGTTCCGCTCTGCCCTTGCGGCAGCCGGGGCACAGGTGGAGGACTCGCTCCTGCATGGCTGTGTCGGCGGGCAGCTCATCTCGTCGCTGCTGGCCGTCAGCTGTGTGACGGTGGCCTTCTGCTCGAACCTCACCATGGTGTTCGATAAGGTCTCCGGTGCACGGAACGACCTGACCGTTTCGCCGGTCCGGCCTGCCGTCCTCTCGCTGAGCTATTATCTGGCGACGTTCTGCACCACGCTGCTCATCAACGGCATCGCCGCGGCCGCCTGCTTCGGTTATCTGGCGCTGACGGGCTGGTATCTGAGCGCTGCGGACGTGCTGCTCGTGCTGCTGGACGTGGTGATCCTGGTGCTGTTCGGCACGGCGCTGTCGTCCTGCATGATCTTCCCGCTTTCGACGAACGGGCAGGCCAGCGCGGTCGGAACGATTGTGAGCGCGGGGTACGGCTTTGTCTGCGGGGCCTATATGCCCGTTTCGAGCTTCTCGCCCGTGCTGCAGAAGGTCATCGCCTTCCTGCCGGGGACGTATGGGACCGCTCTGCTGCGCTGCCATGCGATGCGGGGCGTGTTTGCGGAGATGCGCCGCATCGGCTTCCCGGCGGAGGCCGTTTCGGGCATCCGTGACAGCGTGGACTGCAATCTCTATTTCTTCGGCCATGCCGTAAGCACCGGCGCGATGTATGCCATTATGCTGGGGAGCATCGCCGCGCTCATCGGCCTTTACGTCCTGCTGAACCGCCCGGGACACGGAGGAAAGCGCCATGGGTAGAGCCTCCACCAGACAGAACAAGACGCCCTATCAGCTGGCCCGCGAGGAGCTGGGCCTTTCCCGCGAGCGGGCGGCGGAGCTGCTGGAGACCATCCCGGCGGAGCGCATCGAGCGCATCGAAAGCGAGCGCTCCCTGCCGCGGCCGGACGAGGTGCTGCGCATGGCGCAGCGGTATAAGAAGCCGTCGCTCTGCAATGCCTACTGCGCCCGTGCCTGCCCCATCGGGCAGGAATATGTGCCGGAGATCAAGCCGAAGGAGCTTCCGGCCATCGTGCTCGAGATGCTGGCGACCCTCAACACGCTCGACCGCGAGCGCGGCTGCCTCATCGACATCTCGGCCGATGGCAGCATCGATCCGGACGAGCTGGCGGATTTCCTGCGCATCCAGCGGGAGCTGGAGCAGATCTCCCGGACCGTGGAGGCCCTGCAGCTCTGGGCGGAAAAAATGATGGCCGACGGCCGCATTGACCGTGCGGCCTATACGCGGGAGATCTCCGCAGCGGGAGAAAAATAGCGGGTGTTAATTTGTACATTTGAGCCTTTATTTTCTGCGCCCGGCCTGATAAAATAAGACCATACACAGCGGATCCGTAAAACCCACCCAGATACAGAAAAGGAGAGTAACAATGATTATTTTTATGTTCGGCATCGTGCTTACCATCGTGCTTTTCATTGCCATGGGCTTTGTCCGCGGCGAGGGCATGAGCTGGAGAGTCAACAAAAAGCAGCTGCTGGCGCTGGTCGGTGTGCTCGTCATCGTGTTTTCGTGCTATGTCTCCATTCCGGCAGGCCACACCGGCGTTGTGACGACGTTCGGCAGTGTAGAGAACTACACGCTCGAGGCCGGCATGCACTTCAAGCTCCCGTGGCAGGAGGTCATCAAGATGGACAACCGCGTGCAGAAGAGCACGCAGGATATGTCCTGCTTCTCCTCCGACATTCAGGAGGTCAGCATGACCTACACCGTGAACTATCAGATCAGCAAGCAGGATGCCATGACGATCTATAAGACCATCGGCATCGGATACTATGACACGGTCATTGCCCCGTGCATCACGGAGTCGGTCAAGATCGTTACGGCCCAGTATACGGCCGAGGACCTTGTCTCCAGCCGCAGCCTGATGGCCTCGCAGATCGAGGAGGTCCTGTCACAAAAGCTGGCTGCCTACAATATCGAGCTGGTCGGCGCTTCCATTGAGAATATGGACTTCACGGACGCCTTTACGGATGCAGTGGAGGCCAAGCAGGTCGCCGAGCAGAACAAGCTCCGCGCCGAGACCGAGGCACAGCAGCGCGTTCTTGAGGCCAATGCTGCTGCGGAGATCAAGCGCATCGAGGCGGAGGCGGATGCCTATGAGCTGACGACCCGTGCCGAGGCCGAGGCCGAGGCGAACCGCAAGATCGCCGAATCCCTGACGGAGGCCCTCATCGCCTATACTTACGCGGAAAACTGGAACGGCGAGCTGCCGACATTTATGACGGGCGACGGCACGACGCTGCCGATGTTCGACATGTCGGCCCTGCTGAACGGCGGGACCGATAACGGAACGACCGCCGCGCAGCCTGCGGAATAACAGAGCAGAAAAAGTCCTGCCCGGAGTGAAAGCTCCGGGCAGGATCACTTTTTAGGGGAGGGGTTTGTAGGGGAGCGGCATGCCGCTCCCGGAGACGCACCTGCAGTTGGTACAAGGCGGCGATAAAATGGTATGTACCAATTGCGTCTGTAGCGCCGCTCACTGCGCAGCCGTTGGCGGCTTTGCCGCCTTACGGATGCGGCGTGCCCCTTGCGGGTAGTGAGCGCCTTGTGCAGGGAAATTAAACTGTATAAGGGCACTGGTGCACCACTGCACCACCCTGATGTGTCATTCCGAGGAGCGAAGCGACGTGGGAATCTCGCAGGACAATGGCGGATAACAGGAAAGCCATCGGCGAAAACGTAACTGCCTTCCCGAGATTGCCACGTCGGCCTGCGGCCTCCTCGCAATGACAAATCTGGGGCCCTTGTGCCACAGAATCAGTGCGAGATAGTTGTCAGCCTCCATGGCGCTCAATGAGCGCCGCTACAATATTGTTTGAAATTAATTCCCTGCCGGGGCGGGTTCGCGCTCCATGGCGGCGTGCTTGCGCGCCGGGCGGTAGCACAGCAGGGCAATGAAGATCATCAGCGCCGTGGCGGACAAGCTGACCGGATAGGACGTCATGATGGTCTGCAGCGTGGGGTGCTGCGGGAAGACAAAGTGGATCCACGCGATGCGGATGCCGCACACGCCGAGGGCCGTGAGGGCGGCGGGCACGAGCGAGATGCCGAAGCCGCGCAGATAGCCGGACATGACCTCATACAGAAGCGAGAAAATATAGGCGAAGAACACGATCTTCAGCCGGTCGTAGCCCAGAGCAATGACCTGCGGGTCGTTGTTGAAGATGGACAGCAGGAAGTGACCCGTCAGCAGCACCAGTGCGACGGTCGCGCCGAGCGAAACGGCGTCCTCGATCAGGCAGAGGTACAGCGTTTTGCGGCAGCGGCGGATCTGGCCCGCGCCGTAGTTCTGGCCGACAAACGTCGTGCAGGCCTGATTATAGGAGTTCATCACGTCATAGGCGAAGACCTCGATGTTGCAGGCGGCGCTCGAGGCTGCCATAACGACCTTGCCGAGGCTGTTGATGGCGGATTGGATGACGATGTTGGAAATGGCGAACACCGCGCTCTGCAGTCCGGCGGGCAGGCCGATGCGCAGGATCATCCACAGACTGCGGCCGTCCATGCGCAGCCTGCGCGGCTCAAGGCGGATGTCCTTGCCGGAGCGCAGCAGGCGGCGGAACAGCAGAGCCGAGCTGAAGGCATTGGCCATGACGGTCGCGATGGCCACGCCGTTGACGGTCATATGGAGCACGGCAACGAAGAACAGGTTCAGCAGCACGTTCAGCACGCCGGACATCGCCAGCGCCACGAGCGGCACGCGCGTCTCACCGACGCTGCGGAAGATCGCCGCCTCGAAGTTGTAAAGCAGGATGACCGGCATGCCCATCAGGTAGATGCGCAGATACAGCAGCGCCTGCGGAAACACGTCGTCCGGCACATGCAGCGTACGCAGCAGGGCGGCCGCAGCCAGCTCACCGAGAACGGCGACGACGATGCCGCCCAGCAGCGAGAATACGATGGACGTGTGCACGGCCTTCTGCACGGCCTCGCGGTCGCCGCGGCCGACGGCGTTGGCGATGACGACATTCGCGCCGAGGGCGATGCCGATGAACAGGTTGACGATGAGCGCGATGAGCGCACTGTTCGCGCCGACGGCTGCGACGGCAATGGTCTTGTCCGCGCCGGTGAAGTTGCCGACAACGGCAATGTCGGAGGCGTTGAACAGCTGTTCCAGAATGGCTGTTGCGGCGACCGGCAGGGCAAACTGCGGCAGCTTGCTCCAGATCGGGCCGTGGAGCATGTCGAGCCGCTTGCTTTCTGCGGATCTCATGTGGAATTTCTCCTCTCAATTCAAAAAACATCTCGATTGCGGCCCTAGTATAGCGCAATCTGCCCCGCAGCGCAAACATTTTTCCGGCTTTTCCCAAACCTTGGAAGACTGCACGGGAACGGCCCGAAGAATGGGGCCGTTCCCGTGCAGTTTGTTCAGGGGCTGTGGTCAGATGTCAGAGGAGCGCGGCAAAAATCAGGGCTCGCGGGCGGGAATGCGGCGGATGAGCTTGTCAAATGCCTGCCGTTCTGTCTTTTGCATGCAGCATGGGAAATGAAATCGGGAAAAGGTTAGAAAATCATCATGAGAGTGCCCGCAACGATCAGCACGAGGCCGAGCGCGGCCTTTTTGGACAGCCGCTCATGGAACACGATGGCGGAGAATGCGATGGAGCCCAGAATGCTCAGCTTATCGATGGGCACGACCACGCTGGCAAGCCCGTCCTGCAGCGCCTTGTAGTAACACAGCCACGAGCCGCCCGTCGCAAGGCCGGACAGGCAGATGAAGCCGAGCTCCTTCTTCGGGACCTCCTTCAGCGTGTGCTGCTTGCCCTTGACGAACACAATGAGCCACGCCATCACGAGCACGACGCCCGTGCGGATGGCCGTGCCGAGGTTGGACTCCACGCCCTCGATGCCGACCTTGCCGAGGATGGAGGTCAGGCTGGCGAACACGGCGGAGAGGATGGCATAGAGCAGCCAGCTCTTTCGTTCGGCCTTGTTTTCGGTGACTGCTTTTTTCTCGATCATCAGGAACGTGCCGATGGCGATGAGCACGACGGCCGCGCCCTTGAGCCAGGTGATGCCCTCGCCCAGGAAGAGGAACGCCAGCACGATCGTCAGGATGGTGCTCGATTTATCGATGGGAACGACCTTGTTCACGTCGCCGAGCTGCAGCGCGCGGAAATAGCACAGCCACGACGCGCCGGTCGCGAGGCCCGAGAGGATCAGAAAGACCCACGTCTTCGCGCTCAGGCCGGTGATGGTCGGCGCGGAGCCGACGATGGCCACCATCAGCCACGAAAACAGCAGGACCACGATCGTCCGGATGGCCGTGGCCGTGTCGGAATCCGTCTTCCGGATGCCGCATTTTGCCAGAATGGATGTCAGCCCGGCAAAAAGCGCCGAACCAAATGCAAACAGGATCCACATGACAATGCCTTCTTTCTATATTTTGTTTCACGCAGAGACGGGGAAAAGACTGGGAGAGTTTTTAAAGCTTTAGTAAAGTGGATTCCATCAAAAATGTTGGGGGTCAGGCTCTCCGCCTGACCCCGTTCCTACGAAAAAAGGATGAGCACAGAGACAAAATCCTTTGAGTACACCACTACCACATCCAAAGGAGAGTCACTATGCCTAATTCAGACTATACCATATAACTGCTCAATTTGGAAGAGATAATCGTCAAAAAGTGCAAATTCCTACTGGCGAAGTCTGCTTTTTTCTGGAGCAGCCCGGCCCGCTGGACACTCACGGATTGCGTGCACGACTACCGGATGCAGGAGAGACCGCTGTCCAACACCATCTACAACGCAGGATATGACGTTGACCGCGTGAACTTAGCCGCCGGGAGTGCGTATTTGACAAAAGCCGCGTAATAGGATAAACATCCCACACCGTGCGTTTCCAGGACGCATAGTGCGGGATGTTTTTGCGTTTTTGGGAAGATGGTTGCTGCACAAACGATTTAAGTTTTTAAGTATCTGTTTCCATTCCAACAATGACTTGTGAAGTTTCTTCGGTATTGGACTGGGCCGGATGAGCAGTGAGACTGGTAAAAGCAATTATGCCCAGGATGTACATCACAATAATGCCGCCGATAATAAAGGCGAATACTTTCCATACTCTCTTCGCCCGTCTGTTTTTGATAGCCAGCTGCTCGTTGATCCGCGAAAGCTGCTCTGCCAAAGCGTCGGGCTTCGTTTCTGCTTCAATTTTGGATCCGAGCAATCGGCTTACAGGGACATCCAAAATCTCCGCCAGCTTTATTAACAGATCCGAGTCGGGAACGGAAAGACCGGTATCACATAGTTAAAGATATTGATGTCATTTAATCAATTTTGCCGATAAAGCGGTAGAAGATTTCTACCTCCTGTTCCCGGCTTCCGTCCTCACCTTTGACCGCTTCGTGGACAACGATTTTTTCAATCAGCGTATTCAAAAGTTCGGCGGTCAGTTCCGTTGGATTGACGCACTCTTTCATCAAGGCAATCCATTTTTCTGCGTCTGCGGCGTTCTGGCTTTCAGTGGCGATAGCGGATTGAAGCCGCTCAATCTTTTCGTCCAGTTCAGCCTGTTCGCTTTGATACTTCCCGGACAGCATAGAGAAGTTGTATTCCGTGATACGCCCCGCCGCCCAGTCCTCATACATCCGGGCAAACAGGGTATCGACTTCGGCTTTCCGCTTCTCTGCTTTTTTCAGTTCTGCGGCCTGCTTCTTTCTTGCGGCGGCCTGTCCCTTATCAGTGGCATTTAACAGCCGCTTCAAGAGCCGTTCTTCATCATGCTGTACCAGCCCCGACCAGTATTGCAGACGGGAGAGGACATAGGCGTAAAGCACATCATAGCGGATATAGTGCATGGAGCATTGGCGTGTGCCCTGTCCGTACTTGCTACAATGATAATGGCCGTAAGGCTTGCTGTTCTGCCTGTTCTCCCCATAGGACAGCGACCAGCCGCAATCCGCACATTTTACCAATCCGGAAAAAATCTGCGTTGTACCATCCTTGCACTTCCTGCGGCGGTTTGCTATCTGCTCCTGTACCTGCCGGAAAACCTGTTCGCTGATAATCGGCTCCTGCGTATTCTCCACCCGCACCCATTCACTTTGGGGCTTGCGTACCCTCCGCTTGTTCTTAAAGGAAATGTTCGTTTCCCGGTAGTGGATGGTATGGCCGATATAGGTTTCATCTTTCATAATGCTCTTGACCTGGGCTATCGTCCATGCGTAGCTTTTTTTCTCCGGCGCACCCGCATAGATGTTTGCAAAAGTCCCATCACGCTGGAAATTGATAAATCCCGGTGTGGGAACCTTTTCCATAATCAGTATTCTTGTGATACTGGCCGCCCCTCTGCCATGAATGGCAAGGTCAAAAATCTTCTCCACTATCCAGCGGGTTTCCTCGTCGATTATCAGCTTGTTTTTGATTTCCGGGTGTTTCCTGTACCCGATGGGAGCATAGGCACCGATACGCTGTCCTGTGGCAAACTTCGCTTTGAAAGCGGCCTTTACCTTGCGGCTCGTATCTTTCGCAAACCATTCATTGAACAGGTTTTTGAACGGGACAAAATCGGAAAGCCCTTTCTCTGTGTCCTCATTCTCCGCAACGGCGATGTAGCGCACCCGTTTTTCCGGGAACAGAAATTCCAGATAGTAGTCCATCATCACATGTTCCCGCCCGAAACGGGAAAGGTCTTTCGTGACAATGCAGTTTACTTTTCCGGCGTCCACATCGTCCATCATGCGCTGAAAATCCGGGCGTTCAAATAATGAGGTGTGATAGCGATAGCGGCAAAAAGCTAATAAAATCAATGGTTTTG
>OHAU01002198.1_pt1 | contig 19391 bp, 19 predicted proteins | sample 1577181 | NCBI WGS metagenome assembly OHAU01 (sample SAMEA3541472, study PRJEB24748) | human gut metagenome | biome: human gut; feature: human-associated habitat; material: faeces | place: China | collected 2012 | reverse complement strand
GGCAACGGCATTTTCACGGCAACGCCGACAGAGCGTATAACACACTACACTTTGCGAGCAAAGTCGTGTGCCAAGGGGCAAGCCCCTTTGGAAACCCCTGACAACAAAACAGGCGGTATGCTGCCCTCTCCGGGAGCATACCGCCGTTTGTTGTCAGCAGCCCGTTTCACGGTCTGCGTGTAGTTCCTTGTAAACTGACCTAAAGTCCCATATAAACAATTCATCACCTCCGAAAATAGAAAGACCGAGTGGGTTCCGTTAAGTGAAAACCACTCGGCCATACATTTGCTGGCATTTATTTTGCTTGCTGTCGATGCTTCTCTGAGTTGATCCATTCGAGAACAACTGGAATGAGAATAGCGCTTGCAACAAATTCAAAGACACCTGTGCTCGATTCGTATTCTTTAAACAACGGAATATAGCGATTGTGAACAACAGCTATTGTTAAAGATGCAATCAGCGCAATCCTAAATGATGTCGCTACCAAACGGTATTCTGATAGATTATAAATCCAAATTATTATTTTCCCGATGGTATGCTTCACAATTTTGACTAACCTAAATGTTAGGCCGACAAGTAAGCTAAAGAGAGTCCAAAGCATTATCATTGTTTTGATAGATACATCTACCGATAAAAAAATAGGCGAAAATATCCCTACTAAAATACGGAGTACAGTGCAGCGATCTTCTGTAGCGTCAATTGCTTTTATCAAGAGTGAATAGTTAATTTTGGATATGCTTACTTGTCCAATAAAATAGTCGCCAATTTTGAAGATATCAAACTTCTTATTAAAGAATGCATTTAATCTAACCATTAGCTTTGCCAAAACAGAAAGTGGGCTTGGAAGTAATGCGCAAATAAAAAAAATATACAAAAATAGAAAAAACACATAAAAAGTAATATATAATAAATCCGAGATGGCCTCGCTTGTTATGTGAGCAGCGAAATTCAGCAAACGCGATGGGACCTTATAAGTAATATCAAGCAAAAATATCGTGTATGCTACTGTCCTTATTGCCCAATTCTCATCTGCTGACAGTTTTCCTGCATGGTCTGAGCGTATAACATTTCCGATAATTCCAATCGACATATGTGCGCCTAAAATATAAGTCAAAAGTAATGGAATTGCAATAATAATAAACACCCATGCTAAATTTCGAAACTTGAAGTTTATTAGAATAATACCTGCTATAAATGCAATGCACATAAATATAAATTCGATTGTCACTATTACAGATTTGAGTTTAGTTGTGTTATTGTTTTGCGCAGAGGCAGATTCTTTGTGCTTTTCGCCCGGAAAGACAAAGGGGGATAAAAGCGCTGATATACAAAATAATGCATAAGTGAAAACTTTCAAGAAGTTTAATATCATTTCTCTGCCCTCATATAAATTTAGATATACACAGCTTAATATATTTGAATTTGCCGTTGTTTCGCAAGCAAACAGCCACCTATACTTTGCTTATTTTTGCGGAATATCGTTCAATAGTCCTCGCTCAGCAGGAAGTCCGCCAGATGCACGATCTTGACTCCATTGATATTGCCCGCAGCCAGTTCATCCATCGTTACCACATATTTGGGGTAGTGGTCTTTGATCTCCAGTAGGTTGGCAATCTCCCGGTCGGATTCCTCCGGCAGATTGCGGCACACTTGCACATAGATCCGTTCGTCCCGCCGCACGGCCACAAAGTCGATCTCCTTGGTGGCGTTTTTCCCGATATACACATCATAACCCTTCCGCCGAAGCTCAAAGTACACAATGTTCTCCAGCATGGCGGCAACGGATTTCGGATTGAAACCCATCATGCAGTATTTGAGAGAAGCGTCCGCAAGGTAGAACTTCTCCTGCGTCTTGAGGACCGTCTTGCCCTGCATATCATACCGCTGGCATCGGTAGATCACAAAAGCCTTTTCCAGCCACTCCAGGTAGTTGTAGACAGCCTCCACCGAGAGAGAACGCCCCTCGCTTTTTATAAACTTCACGATGGCATTGGCGGAAAAGGTTTTGCCGACATTCTCCACCACATACTTCACCACTCGGTTAAATAGGTCGAAGTTCGAGATGTTGTGCCGCCGGGTGATGTCGCCGGTGATAACGGAATTGTAGATGCCCTCGACGATTTGATAGGACGAACGCTCATCGAAATTTCCGAGCGCGACAATGGGGAACCCACCTGTACGAATATACTCGTTCAGTAGTTCTTTTGTCGTGCGGTTGCTGCCCTTCTTGAATTCCAGATACTCGGCAAAGGACAGGGTAAATACGGGAATGGAGATATACCTTCCCGTCAGATATGTGGAGATCTCGCTGGACATCAACTTGGAGTTAGACCCGGTCACATAAATGTCCGTATTGGCATCCTCCAGCAGGCTGTTGACCGCCTTTTCCCAGCCGTCCACCTCCTGTACTTCGTCCAGCAGAAGATAGTAGCGCTGACCATCGGACATTTTCTCTTTTATATCCCGGTACATCTGCTTGGCGGTCATGCCCTCGTCCAGCTCCTCCGAAGTGTAGCGCAGCTGGATCACATGGTCTGCCGCAATACCGCTGCTAATCAAGTCGTCTTTCAGCATATCCAAAATGGTCGATTTTCCGCAGCGGCGAATTCCTGCAAGGAGCTTCACCAGCGGAACATCCCGATAGGTTTTCAGTATATCTAAATAGTAGGGTCTAACGATCATGGTATCGCCTCCTTGCTATTAGTATAGCCAAAAACCTCCGCACAATCAATAGTTTTTACTTAAATTCGGTAAAAACTTTTTGCTCCGTACAAAGAATGCTCCCGCACCAGCAAAGAGCTCCATCATACCCCGATGATCCCCCAAATATACAGCGGCGCCGTCAGCGTAAAGACCAGGCATGCAAACAGAATGGCCGGAGCCGTCCATTCAAATTGTCCCGTTTTCCGATAGTCAAAATACGCCGTCCCCAGCTTCACGAAGAAGAAAATGGCCAGGATCATGTCGATGGCGGGAAAAACCACCTTGTTGACCACCGACTTGATCTGCCCGGACGCCGCCGTCCAGGTGCTCTCCACTGCGCCCGCCACATCGCCGCTGCTTGCGGCAAAAGCCGCCACAGACAGCAGGCAGCACAGCAGCGCCGTGATGCTCAGCATGAGCATGATACGCTTTGCAGTTCTCATTTTGCGTCCTCCCTTACATTGTCATTTCATGTATCCCGTGCCGCAGCTCGGCCAATTTTTCCGCTGCCCAGTCAGGGATGCACTCGTCACGGATAATGCCTGCGAACTCGGAGCGGTTCCATCTCGTGGTCTCGCCGTCTCCCAAACAGGTGCAGAGTACCGAGCGTCCACGGGCGTGAGGCTGACAGCCAAAGCCGCTCAGGGCCAGCCACAGCTGATTCTCCGGCTGCCAGTAGGATTCCCGCAGCGTATCCGGCGACAGGATCAGCACCCTGCCGGTGAAGTCCTGCTCTCCGGAATTGGATTCACAGTGTTCTGCGCCGAACAGATGCAGTTTTGCCAGCTCCGCCCGGTATTCGCTGACGAATCCGTCCAACACGGCGGGATGGCTGTTTATGAGGAAGGTGTGCCGGTGTCCTCCATCTTCGGGAACGAAGATGCTCCGGCTCCACTTCTTATTGGTCTCATGGTAGCGGCCGTCATAGGACTGCTCCTGCAATGTGTTGGCCAGCACAAAGCCCACCCGCTTGTAGCCGTACTGGTCAATAACGCTTTTGGCGCAGTCGGCGCCCAGATGCATTCCGTCAAAGCCCCTGCGGATGGCCAGCTCTATGGCCCCGGCGCAGGCACAGTTGGTGCGGAAATTAGCCCGCCACAGCTCTAACTCGCCCCGCTCCCGAGCCTCTTTGGCCGTGTAGGGGTACATTGCCTCACTCGGCAGCATAGACAATGTCTCCTTCCTCCAAAAGCTGTGCCAGTGCGGACGGACAGCACCCACTCAGCATAAGCAGGGGCCGAATATTCTTCGGCACCTGCGCCATATCCTCCATGTTCCTTTCACAGCCGGCGGCGCAGGGCCTCCTGCACGCCGCCTGCAGCACACCCAGCAGCTCCACGGAGGCCCGAGACAAGCCCTCCAGTGCGTGCAGCAGCTGCAGCGCCGTCATTTCGTGCGGCATAAGCAGAATATGGTCCTGTCCCAGCCACGCAGACAGGGAGATGCCTGACAAGCCCAGTTCCTCCAGCGCACCGTTGGGGATGAGCAGGCCGTTCTTTTCAAATTTCATTTCATTGTTCATGTGAATATCCTCCTATACTTTTAAAGGCCGCTGCGGTATATGCACCAGCCTGCACGATTTGCCCCGGCTGTCATAGTCGCCGAAGAAGGACATCTGCGGCGCAAAGCGGCGGGGGTCATAGTTGGTCATGATGTACTCCCGGTAAATGGAGTTTTCCTTTTTGGACTGGCTGTTGGGCCGCTCCACTTCGTGGATGAAAAAATCCTCGTATAGCTCCCGGATATAGTCGCAGCTATTGTAGGACACCACGGCAAACCCCTTGTGCTTTGCCAGCGCATCGTGGAGCCGCTGGTGGTCGCTGCGGGGAAACTCCACCGTGTAGCACTCCGCCTCATAGTAGGGCGGGTCACAGTAGACCACGGTCTGCAGATCATTGTGTGCGGCGATAATACTTTCAAAGTCCTTATTCTCCAGCACCACATTTTTCAGCCGATGGGAGCACTCCCATATATCATGGAAAAACCGTCGTATATCGCAGGAGCCTCCGCCATAGCTGTCGCCGCTGCTGTTATAGCTGTAGCGCTGCAGCTTATAAAACGCCGCGGCACGGCGCACGTTGCCTAAACTGCCACGCTCTAAAAGCAGCTGTCGCACGATCTCCGCCTGGGGCGGCTGCAATAGAATTTCCGTCAGATCCAGCTGCTGCTCCATATATTCCATGGTGAAGTCCTCGCCCCGAAGCTGACGCTGCAACACATCGAATTCGTCATGGGCGTTGATGGGGAGAAAGCCCAACTCCCTGACCAGCTCCATCGGACGCTCCTTGGCACAGAACAGGAGGTTATACAAATCGTGGTTCAGGTCGTTATAGATCTGCAAGCAGCCCCTGGGCACAGCGGTGTTTAGCGTAATAATGCCGCTGCCGCCGAACACATCCACCAGCGTCTTGTAGTGGCTGGGCAAAAGCATCTGTATGGCCCACATGAGCTGCCCCTTGCCGCCCACCCAGGGCACAAGCCTGGTCGTGGGCTTCCTCATTTTCCGAAATTCTCCAAGGCCCGCTCCAGGCCGGAGATGGCAGCGTCTAACCCGCTGCGCATCTTTTCGAGGCTTCGGATGGTGGTATAGACCTCCGCTGCCGTCTCCGCATAGTAATACCCCCGCCGATCCGCCGCAATGGGTACGGCCTCCTGCCGCAGTCGGTTGATCTTTCGCCTAAGCTCGTTCCCGCTGATGCCCAGCGCCCGCTCCAATTCCCGGCTGCTGACTACATTCTTATGTCCCTTGCATCCGTTCTCCAGATACCGGGAGATGGTCTCCTTCGTCATTCTTGCACTCCTTTCTCGTGGCCGCTCACCGAAAAGGGCGCAAAAAGCGGGACCGCTGTCCCTTTTCGGTAAGCGGCCCCATTGGTCTTAATATTTATTGCATCATCATCTCTGCCTTTTGCAGTGACATATTTTTACCCAAGCTCCATACCTCCTCTCTGCTGCACGATGTCCATGCAGTGATCCGGGTCTGCGCCGGGGACATCCCAGCCGCACATGCTGCCGATCTTCATAGCTTCCTCCTGAGCGGGTGTCACACCCAGCTTCCGGTTCTGCTCATCCGCAATGCGGCGATTTTCCTGTGCATCCGGCGTAGACCAGTCGCTGGGATAGTACCCGCTCTCCCCACGCTTCACGCAGATGAGCTGCCCCGTACCCGGCAGCAGGGTAAAACACAGCTGAGGCAGCTTGTCCCGGTAAGGCTCGAACCGCTCCTGCTCCGTCCGGATGCTCCAGTCCTCATCCTGCCACAGGTGGACATACAGCTCCCGGCCGCCGTCCAGTTCGATCTCCCGCTGCTCGAAGCCCTCACCCCAGCCGTCTGAGGCTTGGCCGGAGATGTACTTCTTCAGCGTGGCCAGCTCTTCAGCCGACAGTTCGCCGCTGATCTGACACTCCGCCACGCCCCACAGCCTGCCGTGCCGCTGCTCCACATCGAAGACAACGGAATGTACCTTGTCGTTGACGCTGTCCGGTTTTCTGTACCAGTACATGATGCCTCTGACCTGTTCCTCCTGCGTGCGATTTTTGAATAAGGCGCTGCGGATCTTGTCCTCATACGATGCCAATTCGCCGCCGGTGAGCCGTTCCGCCTCCTCCGGCATATCGCCCCACTCATCCGGCTCGTAGAGTTCGGCAGTCAGCGGCATATACAACTTCAGCACGCTGCGTTCGGGCGGCAGGACAGTGAAGCTGTCCTCGCCGGGGATGAGGGCCAGAGTCCGCCCGTTGTCCCATTTCATCTGAAATTGCCCAGCGTCATCTACGCACACAAGCGTACCCTCTGTGCCGGGTGCTACCGGCGCATAGGGGTCCTCCATGGAAACCAGCCGGATGCGGGTGCCGGGCGGGTATTTTTCCCGCAGGAATTTCACCATTTTCTCGGATGTAAACATCTTTAGATCCCTCCTATTTTCTGTGTGTATTCAGATAGCGTATATGGATCATCCTCACTGAAGAAATCCAGCAAAATATCATCTGCCGCCTTGCAGACGGTAGGGTCGTCTGTCAGGACTTCGTAGCGAAACCCGGTGGTATCCCGATAGGGCAGTTCCTCCCGGATGCAGTCCAGAAACGCCTCTGCATCGTAATAGAGGATGTCATCGTCCCCGACAAATGTGGCCTTGCCAATAAGCTCTATAATGCATCACTTCCTTCTTTCGCAATACACCACCAGCCGTTGCCGTCCTCCGCTGGCGTAGGGATGGCAGGTGATGAGCGTCAGCAGGTCACGCCCCGGCTGGATTTCGATTTTGCCCACCTGGTCCGGCTGGATGATCTTCATATCAACCACGGCATAGGTGAGTGTTTCCCACAGATTGGTAATCGTTACGGTATCGCCCACCTGCAAGCGGTCTATGTGCCGAAAATAATCCGCGCCATACCATCCTCTATGCCCGGCAATAACGCAGTTGGTATTTACGCCGCCAATAGGCGCCGAAGTGTTCCCCAGCACCGCCGCCCCTGCAGCAAGGTGCGAATCCGACGCGCCCAAGTAGACCGGCATGACCAGCTCCAGCGTGGGTATCTCCAATACACCCATGATCTCGTCCTCCACGCCGCAGTCTCTCAGCAATACAGCAGGCTCCTCACAGGCCAAAGCGTCGGCCAGTCCCGCCTGCCGCTCCGTATAAATGCGCTGGTTATATCCCTGCAAGTCTGCCAGCAACTCGGGGTATGACTGTCTCACCTCCTCCAAAAAGCCCTGTGCCGCCGCGCTCATGTCCGCTTGCAGCCTATGCCCGGAAACCACCGGCCACAGCAGAATACAAAGCCCCGCCACGGCCAGCGCCAGCGCCAACAAAGCAGCTTTTTTACCCACGGCGTTTCCTCCTTGCAAAGAGGCAGACCCCGCCAGCCGCAGCCAACACACCAAGGCCGATGCCCAAGCCCGTGAGATAGTGCTGCGTCCACGAAGACGCAGCCTTCGGAGTTTTTCCATTTTCTACCACCAGCTCCGGCACATACGGCACCCGATGTCCCCGCACCAGCAGCCGGTGGGTGTTTACTCTAAAGGGTGTATAAGTGGCTAAAGTTACATAGTCCTTGTCCTCCTCGATTTGCAGCAGCGATGTGTCCGAAGGCAGTACCGTGGCAATCTGGTCCACCTCGTAGGCCAGCGCCTCACCCAGCACATGGATATAGAAAACATCGCCTTTCACCAACTGGTCAATATCCGAAAACAGCTTCGCCGAAGCCATCCCGCTGTGAGCCGACAGCACCGCATGGGTGCCTGCCCCGCCCACAGGCAGAGAAGTCCCCACCACATGCCCCACGGCCCGCTCCAGCGTCTCCGCCCCCGTGCCGTGCCGCACCGGGAGATACACGCCGATCTTCGGGATGTCGATAGTACACATGGCCCCGCCCACGGTGAGTTGCCCCGCATAGAGCATGGGAGGAGCAGAAGCCCCTCCCGTACTGACCGACATCTCGCCCCGCAGCAAGGCATTATACGCCTCCGCCGCCCGACGCTGCTCGGCCAGCTCCGCATTGTCAGTGTCCGCAATAGCGGCGGTGTACACCGCCTCCACTTCCGAGTGATACTTTTCGCTCACCAATTCACCCAGCAGCGGGTAGAGCAGCAATCCCAGCGCCAGAAGCACACAGGCCACCGCCAGCAGTCGCCACTTCACTGGTCGTTCCTATTGCGCTTCCGCCCCCGGACCACAATAAACGCCGCCACGCCCAGCAGCATACAGCCGCCCACGGTGAACATCCAGGTGCCGTAACCGCCTGTCTTAGGCAGGTCAAAGCCGGGGTTGTTGATGACCGTCAGCGGCACAATGGCATTGCCGCTCTCCATGTCCACCGCGTCGCCGTTGACGCTGCCGCTGGCCGTCAGGAGCTTCACACCGCAGGTCTCGCAGGCCGAATCGCTCTCCGCAGTAGCTATGACGATCTCCACGCCGTCCTTCAGCAGCACATACCCCTTGTCCGTGGCTGTCTCCGTCAGTGTGTAGGTATCGACCTCCAAGCCCATAACCCGGATGTGTCCCTCCCCGTTGGGCACGAACACCGTGGCCTTGCCCTCCTTCACCTCGTGGCCGGTAACATAGTACACGCCGCCCACCAGCTCCGCCGTCACAAAATAGCCGTCCGTGTCGTTGTGCAGCAGGAAATGAACATTGGCCAGGTCGCCCTTGCCGTCCGAAAACTGCTTCAGCACATCCACGCCGTAGGTATACACATGGCAGCAGTCCTGGAGCGTATCAAAGTAACCGGTATTGGTGCGCTTCCAGGTCAGCACCACCTCGTTGGGGTTGTCGCTGTCGCCCAGCTGTGCGTCAGCGGTAAGGGTAGCGGCATAGGTGATCCGCATAGTACAGTCGCTGTAACCACGCTTCACGCTATCGGTGTAGACACTTGCGGATTCGTTGATGTCCGCCAGCCCGGTCTCTGTCATACCAATGGTCATGGTGTTCTGTGCGTCATCATAGCTGACGGCGAACTTGCCGGAATCCTCGCCCCATGCCGTAATCTGATCTGTGCATCCGGCATCCCGGAAGAACTCAATGACCACATCGCTTCTGTTGTAGCGGATGCCCTCGCTCAGTGTGTCCACAAAGGTATAAGTAGTCAAACTGGTAGCCTTAGAGGTAATGGTAGGCAGCTTAGAGATGATCTGATAGTCCACCACATCCCCCACGGAAGCGGTGGCAGTATGTGCATAGCCATCCGCAATGTCGGTCAGACTGCCGGTATTCTTACCGGTGCTGTTCTTGTCCTCCCGGACGGTCTTTTCCAGTGTGGGATTGCCGGTCTGATTTTTCGGGTACACGGTCACATCATAGTTCCAGTCTTTGCCGTCGATGGTGGTCATAGGCAGAGAGACGAAGAAGGGGTTGCAGGTGCTGGTGACATTCTCCGGCACACGGGTCTCCACCACCAGATACAGCCCCTGCTCCAGACCGCTGACCTTGCTGTGGCCATTTGCATCCGTCTCAGGCATGGCCTTGCCGCCATTTCGGACGGCAGCCTCCAGCGCATTTTTGACGGTGGTAGCATTGTCGGCCAAAGCGTCCGCCAGGGCTTTGTTCAGCTTGTCGGAGGTAAAGTAGAACACGCCGTTCCCTCTCTTGTAAGCGTCCGCCTTAGTCAGTCCAATGGCCTGGAGCACTGCGTCGTCCGCAAATCCGTACAGCACACCCACCTGACGCTGCCCGTTCACCAGTTCGTTATTCATGGCGATGTCAGCCACCCGCAGATAGCTAAACTCCACGCCCTGAATGGCGTACTGCGCCAGCTTGTCGGTAACGGCATCGTCCTGCACGCCGGTGCTGACATAGGACGCCGCATCCCATGTCCCATCTGCGCTGGCCGCTGTGATGTCGTACTTGTAAAGGGAAAGGGACGCCTTTCGCCCGGAGTCAATGGTCGGCGCCGCGAACGCCGCGGTGATAAGCCCCAAGGCCATGACCACAGCCAGGAGCAGCGCCCAAAGTCGCTTCGTTTTCTTCATGGTTCAGTTCTCCTTTTTCATCGTGGTTTTTTTGCAAAAATAAACATCTGTGCCGACACCCATGCCGAGCATGAGTGCCGCAAACAGAATATAAATTGTGAATCCCGCCCCGCCCGTAAAGGGCAGCGCAAAGCCCGCATTGTTGCAGGCGGTAATGGTGATGTCGTGTTCGCTTGCATCCAGCGTCCCCAAAAACAAAGGCTCCGTCAGCAGCGTCATTCCCTCCGCCGCCTGCACCTCCGTCACCCGGTAGTAGGTGCCGCCGTCTGCTGTCAAATCTTCCCAGCAAACCGAGCCGTCCGTACCCGTTTCCGCTGTGCTCACTTTCTTCCAGTTCACCTGGTCCGCAGAGGATTCCAGCAGGAAACCAATCCCGAGCAAAGGCGCACCCGCAGCGTCCACCTTCTTCACCGTGATCTTACCGGGGATAGCAGCGGTCTTGACTTTCAAATACGCTGTCACCGGGTCCCGGACGCTGGCCGAATAGGTGACCACATCTTGGATGCCACCCGAGGGCCCCCACACGCCGTCGCCCCAGACTACCACGCCCGCATGGGTGGTGCCATTCTTGCTGCCCACCACGGTGACCGCCTCCGAAATGGGCTTCTCCGCCGAGACCGTCAGCACATTCCCTTTTTTGCTGAAAGCCAAGTCCGCGTCCTCACAGCCGAAGCTGTACTTTCCCAGCATTCCATTTGCATCCGTGACGCCGCCCACAAACTTGCTTCCGTCCCAATGCAGCTCCAGCACTCTCGCATTGGAAGGCAAAGACCCGCAAAAGCTGGGCCGTTTACTGTGGGTCTGCACAGAATCTACAATGGAATCATAGTAGCTGAGAATTTTGCTCCGCAGGGGATGGGTACTATCCACCCGTTCCAAGGCTTCGTTATAACCCATAGGCTTCACATCAATATGGTAGAAGCTGCTGTCCCGTTCGCCTACCACCACCTCCCAAATGAGGATCTGCGTGGCATAGGCCCAGGCCATTTTCTCCGCCGTAGCTTCCACATCCGCCCACCAGCCCCCGCCGATAGAGCCGTGGTAGCCGTAGCTCATAACCCGCCCGATCAGCCTCTGCACCTCACGGGGTGTAAGGGGATGCCCGGCAGGCAGGGTCATGCGGTCCCACCAGGTGTCATCGTGGTCCGTAAGGGAATCATAGTTTTTCTGCGGCACACCCGGCTCAATGCAGTAGGCCACCTCACCCTGCCAGGAATCCAGGCACCGAAACTGTGTGTAGTTGCCAGCTGCCACATGATACCCAAACCGCAGGTTTAACGCCCCATGCCCCCACTTGCCGCTGGATTTTAGCGTGTCGTCTGACAGTGGAAAATTCCAAATATACACCTGCTTAGATGCCGCAAAAGCTGTGGTAGGCAGCAGGCATAAACACAGCACCAGCGCCAGCAGAAACGCCGCTACGCACTTGATAATTTGTTTCAAAACAAACCTCCCATTCTCCTAAATTTTGCCATAAGAAAAAGGCTCTCCATGAGAGCCTTTCTCCTATATAAATTTTGCGTTACCCGCGACCGATGAACAATTCATACTGTCCATCTCCCACCTGTTCCGCCCATATCCACACAGCCGTGCAGCCTTCCTCGTTCTTATAATATGTCAGATCATCCCGGATATAGGCGGCCAGAACATCCTCCGTCTTACTGCTGCATCGGATGGGCGTGTCCCAGCTATCCGTTGCATTTTCATCCAGCCGCAGACCAATGCCCACGGCATAGTCTTTGGCATAAGCCAGCCAGTAATCCATGTCAAAAACTTTCTCCTCCGGATGCGGCGCAGGCTTTTCCTCCGCAGCCGTCCCACTCCCCGCAGGTGTAGATGGCTCATTCCCCGCAGGTACGGATGGACTATTCCCCGCAGGCTTGGAAGAACTACTCCCTGCCGAATCGGATGATTCACCCCCAGCAGGCCCCGCCTTAGACGGCGTACTCGCTCCATTTTCCCGCGCAGGAGTTTTCCCCGCCGCAGTCTTTGCGTCTCCCACAAAAGTGTCCTTTTCAGCCACCTGTCCAAGAGCTGCGTCGGAGGCGCCGGACTTTTCATCCTGTCCCTGTGCCGTCTCCTCCGAAGCATACTCATTCCCATTTTGCGTTGTCGTGGCCTCGGAAGCATCGGTAGCAGATGTTTGCGGCAGATTGTCCGTATTCGTAGGTGTCCCAGACCCGCCGCAGCCTGTGAGGAGCAGCGCACTCAGCACCCACGCCATGATTTGCAGTTTTTTCATTCTGTACCTCCATTTTTTATTTTCCGTTCTGTGTCGGTACACAACATAACTACCACAGGACCGCCCACAAGTCAATGGGAATCTGCGCCACCGCCAAAGAAAAATGGGAGGACCCCTGGTACGAATTTCACTCTCACTCATACCATGCCTCTCATCTGCAAGGTGTGCGCTGCAAAAGGCGGCTCCAACCGCCGCAGCAGGCCAAACTCCGTCGTAACCACGCCGTCCGCTTCCATGCACTCCTCGCCGTACTTCTCAAAGTCCATGTAGCCGTCCAGCATTTCCACCGCTGCGTCATCCAGCCCCAGCGTTTCCTGTAAGCGCTGCTGGCCGTAGCCGTAGGTGCCCTCGACGATGCGTTCGTAGTTCTCCAAGTTTTGCAGCAGCTCGTAGGCCCTGCCCAAGGTGTCGGGCCGCTCGGCATCCAGCACAGCGGCATAGGTCAGCAGAGCGCCGTCTTTCTGCCAAATGTCCTCCATCGCCTCGCCAAACTCGTTGTACTCCTCCACAGAGGGACAGTCCGTGTCGCAGATCAGCTCACCGATGTACGGCACCTTGAAGCGTACATCTCGAATCACGGCTTCCGCAAAATCTCCCACGCCCAAATATGACTTTGCGGCAGAGAGGTATTCCTCGTCGGCGGGAAGGACAAGCGAATAGCCCGCCTTGTTTTTGGCATACAGCGTCATGCGGAGCATTTCGTCCCGGTTCTCACCCCGCCAAGGCTCCGGTGCTGGTTGCTCGCCCTGCCCGCATTCCATAACTTCCTTCAAGGCGATACCCCCTTTGTAGGCTATGTACCCGCGATCCGTGAACATCCCGTCCTCTGCATTCATGCGCTGCAGGGCGTAGCCCTCGTAGTCATAGAACTCATCCAGATTCTCATCGTAGTCGAAGCGCTCAGATTCCTGAATCATGTACTTGCCGTACTCCGTAGGCGTATGAACGCCGGGGACGAAGTCAAACAAGTCGAGGCTTTCCGCGAGCATTTTGATCTCCTCTGCGCTCTGCGGCCTTGCCATGGCCACCGCCGCACCCAGCTTTATGATGTCGTCATTGGAAAGTGGCCTCGTTGCCTTTGCCAGTGCATTGAGGTCTGCAAGGCTTTCCTGTTCCATATCCAGCAGCGCATCCACTTCATCCGGCAGCTGCGTATCCTCCAAGTGAAGCCGGGTATCCGCAAGATTCATAATGCCCGCACGCTGGAGGGCACGGTCCACCTCCTCCTGCGCCATAGGAAGGTACAACCATGCGATATGCTCCGTATCCTCCGGCTCGGACTTGGCGGTCACCGCAACCGTGATGGCATTCGGCTCATAGTAATAGCAGGGGAAGAACCGCCCGTCGTAGACCTGCTCCAATTTCATGCCGTTATCATACACGACCCCATAGGGCGTGACCGTGCCGCCGCCTCCCGCTATGAGCGACCGGGCCACGACTTCGCCGTCCAGCGCTTTCAGTTCCTCCGTTTTTGCGCTGCCGCCATGTAAATTCATGTAGTGGTCCCGGCCAACGGCGGATAGGTCAGAGAAATCCGTGATGACTGTTGCCTGTTGGCAGCAGAAGGTCAGGTCGATCAGATCCTTCAGCTCGAAAAGCTCCAGCTTGTGGGCCACCGCCTGAAACTGCGCGGCTTCGCCGGTATCGAAACTATCCAGTCGCTTGGCGAGATAGTTCAGCTCCTCCACATTGACCGTAAGCATCTCCATGCGCTTGAGCACAGAGAAAAAGCTATCAACCTCCTCCACCTTGCAGTCCACCTTGACCGCATCGCCAATCTCCAGAGCCTCCAGCAGCTCCATGCAGTGGGCGTACTGGTCATAGGGGATGGGGAATGGGATGGTCGCCACTCCGTATTCCGGGTGGTGAGGGTTACTCAGTACCGCTTGAATCATCATCTTCGTTTTCCTCCAATCCGTTGATTTCGTTCATCCGTGTCCGCAGACAGGTATCTTCGCCTTGCCAGCAGACAAAGCCGTGTCCCGGATAAGGACATCCTTTGCAGCGCACAAAGCGCGTGCAGCCGTGGGGCTTCGGCGGGTCACGGGGATATTCCGGGGCGTAGACCGGTGCATACCAATGCCCCAATGAGCTTTTTCGATTTACTCGTGGCATTTCATTTCCTCCTAAATAAGAATAGGCCGGGGTCTTTCTGCAAGAGCCCCGGCCATAGTCGAATCGTATTACATTGTCTGTTCCTGCGCAGCTTGTTCCGCCATATCTTCCTGTTGCCAAATGCGCTCGTCCAGATCCGGCACGCATTCCTCGATCTGCTGCTGTGCGCTCCGAATTACCTTTTCTTGTTCCTCGGTGAGCTCAAAAAAGTCGCCGTCCACGGAATCTGCACAGCAGCGATAGATCTCTGTCAACTGCTCCGGGCTAAAGAGCTGCGCCTTTTGGATAAGCCCCGAGCGGACGGCAAAGTCCTGTTTGGCTCCCGCATAGTCCTCCATGAAATAGTGCCCGTGGCATACACCCGTGTGTCCATAGTCCCAATCCCATGTGACGAAGTGGACTCCGTGTCCGCTCTGAACTCCAACCAGCACAGTGCCGTTGAAATCCGCCAGCACTTTGTAGCCGTCCTCCAGACCATCGGCTTTCAAAGAGGGTGCCGTCTCTATAATGGTCATGTACTCCAGCGTTCGGGCAGCGATGTCCTCGACGCAAAGAAGCGCATCCCCGGCCTGGGGCGTATTCGCATCTTCCTGCCGATAGAACACGCTCCCTTTGCTGGTGATACGGCAGAGAGGTGCGCCATTCCATTCGACAGGGATCTGGGAGTCCTCTATCTGCGTTGTTTCAAACCCAGCCCGGTACAGACAAGTACAGACCTCGCCAAGATAACGGAGCTGCTGTTCTGTGTTGCGGTCATTCATGTGGTGTTCCTCCTATTTTTATAAACCGAAAAGAGGCCGGTATCATATTTTGATACCAGCCTCTTTTTGAACACAAAAATAGCGCCGGTTCGATGGTTCTACGAAACCAACAAACCGACGCCCCAAACTTTGTAAAACTTTTTTATGAAAAAGCCACCCTTTGCGAGGAAAAACCTCGTGCAAAAGAGGGCTGTAGCCGATAATTTCTCCAGAAAGCAGAAAAAGAGGGGTTCAAATCACATTGAACGCCCCTCAGACGGCTCTGACATCCGTGCTTGAAACCGGCAAAATCGGAGTGTGGAAAACCCCAGAAAAGCTTGATGTCATGCGGTTTTCGCCGCATGACATCAAAACCTGTTTGTTGACTTGGAGCAGGGTACGGGAATCGAACCCGCCTCCTCGGCTTGGGAAGCCGATGTACTACCGATGTACTAACCCTGCATCGCGATAGCTATTATAGCAGAGAAATCCGTCCTTTGCAACCGAAAAATGCCGGGAAGCATGAAATTTCTTTTTGCGGCATAGGATAGGCCAGCTTATTTGGGGAGGGCGGACGATGAAAAAGCGAGTTTTAGCGCTGCTTTTGGCGCTGCTGCCGATGGCTGTCCCGGCGGCAGAGGCGGTAGAGCTGCCGGTGGAGGCCCCGGCGGCGCTGCTGATGGAGAAGGAGACGGGGCAGGTGCTCTACGCCGAAAACGAGCATGAAAAACTGGAGCCTGCCAGCGTCACAAAGGTGATGACCCTGCTTTTGGTCATGGAGGCCATGGAGCGCGGGGAGCTGAAGTATGAGGACACAGTCACCGTCAGCACGGGTGCCGCGTCCATGGGCGGCAGCCAGGTGTATCTGTCCGAGGGAGAGCAGATCACCGTGGAGGAGCTTTTGAAGGCGGTGTGCGTCTCCAGCGGCAACGACGCCGCCGTGGCCCTGGCGGAAAAGGTGTCCGGGGTGACGGAGCTGTTCGTACAGCAGATGAATAACCGGGCCGCAGAGCTGGGCATGCAGGACACCCATTTCGTAAACCCCACGGGCCTGCCTGCCGAGGGCCATGTGACCAGCGCCTATGACATTGCCCTCATGAGCCGGGCGCTGATTTTGCGCCACCCGGACATCCGGCGCTTTACCACCATCTGGATGGACACCATACGGGGCGGCGAATTCGGCCTCTCCAATACCAACAAGCTCATTCGCTTTTATGAGGGAGCCACGGGGCTGAAAACCGGGTCCACAGGCTCGGCAGGCTACTGCATCTCAGCCACGGCAGAGCGGGACGGCATGGAGCTTATTGCCGTGGTGCTGGGAGGTGAGAGCAGTCAGCAGCGCTTTGAGGACGCCAAGACCCTGCTGAACTACGGCTTCTCCGCCTACGCCCTGGCCCATGTTGCCCCGCAGGAGCCGCCTACGGTACCGGTGAAGCTGGGAGTGGCCAAGGCCGCTGCCCTGACCCCTGCCGAGAATGTGCTTCTGGTGAAAAAGGAGCAGGCCGGGAGCCTGACCTATGACACCGACCTGCCGGAGTGTCTCACCGCCCCGGTGGAAAAGGGGCAGCAGGTGGGAACGCTGACGGTACGCTGCGGGGACGAGATTTTGCGGGAGATCCCCCTGACGGCAGCAGAGGGCGTGGAGCGGATGTCCTGGAGTGGCCTCTTTCTGCGTCTGCTGCAGCGGGCGGTTTTCGGGTAAGAAAACCGCCGGATTTCTCTTGTATTTTTCTCCGGATAGATGTAACATAGGGAAAAGAACAAAACAGGAGGGCGCTACTATGATCCGTGTTGATCTTTCCCATATGCGGCACTTTATCCCGCTGCCCTATGAGGCGGCGCTGACCCCCCGGCTGCATTTGGCCCACGAGCGGCTGCGCAGCGGCACCGGGGCCGGGGGCGAATTCACCGGCTGGGTAAGCCTGCCCCGAACCTACGACCGGGAGGAGTTCGGGCGCATCAAGGCGGCGGCCAAGAAGATCCGGGGCGATTCGCAGGCGCTGGTGGTCATCGGCATCGGCGGGTCTTATCTGGGGGCCCGGGGTGTTATCGAGTGCCTGTGCTCCCCTAACTACAATCTGAAAAAGAAGGATACCCCCAACATCTATTTCGTAGGCAACGGCCTGGATAACGACCAGCTGGCCGAGGTGATGGAGCTGCTGGAGGGGCAGGATTTTTCCGTGAATGTCATCTCCAAGTCCGGCACCACCACGGAGCCGGCGGTGGCCTTCCGCTTCTTCCGCCAGCTTTTGGAGCAGAAATACGGGCGTGAGGAGGCGGCCCGGCGTATTTACGCCACCACCGACCGGAATAAGGGCGCCCTGAAGGCCCTGGCTGCGGCGGAGGGCTACGAGAGCTTCGTGGTGCCGGATGACATCGGCGGGCGGTACAGTGTGCTGACGGCGGTGGGGCTGCTCCCCATTGCCGTGGCGGGTATCGACATTGAGCAGCTCATGGCCGGGGCGGCCGCCATGGAGGCCGACTGCGCCCGGGAGGGGATGGACGCCAACCCCGCCTGGCAGTATGCCGGAGCCCGGTACGAGCTGCAGCACCGGGGGATGGAAATTGAGGTCCTGGCCTGCTATGACCCCTTCTTCCGCTTCATGGCGGAGTGGTGGAAGCAGCTTTACGGCGAGTCCGAGGGCAAGGAGGGCAAGGGCCTGTTTCCGGCCAGCGTGGAGTTTACCGCCGACCTCCACTCCATGGGGCAATATCTCCAGGAGGGGCGGCGAAATCTCTTTGAGACGGTGGTGCGCTTTGAGCCCCGGGCCGGGGAGCTGGCCGTCCCCTTCGATGCGGAAAACGGCGACGGGCTGAACTTCCTGGCGGGCAAGACCATGAGCAACTTAAAGCAGCAGGCCATGGACGGCACTCTCCTGGCCCATGTGGAGGGGGGCGTGCCCAACATCCGCGTGTGCTGCGGGGCACGCAGCGCATTCACTCTGGGAGAGCTTATTTACTTCTTCTGCTACGCCTGCGGCCTGTCGGGCTACCTGCTGGATGTAAACCCCTTTGACCAGCCCGGGGTGGAGGCCTATAAGAAGAATATGTTCGCCCTGCTGGGAAAGCCCGGCTACGAGGATCTGGGGCAAAGTCTCCGGGCGCGGCTGGCGGAAAATGATTCATGAAGTTTTCATGAATTTTGCTTTCTCCATTGCCATTGCCGCAGAAGTGTGGTATAGTATTGGCAAATACACAAAGGAGTGATCTCTTATGGTTAGACTGATCATGGGTGCGAACGGCGCCGGTAAAACAAAGCAGCTCATCGACCTGATTCACAGCGCCGTGGAGTCCGAAAACGGCAGCGTGGTCTGCATCGAGCCCGGTGCGGATATGACCTTTGACATTAAGTCCAGCGTGCGTCTGGTCAATGGCAAGGAATATAATCTGAATTCTTTTGAGTGCCTGCGAGGCTTCATCAGCGGCCTGTACGCCGGCAATTACGATATTTCTCATGTATTTGTAGACAATCTCTCCAAGGTGGTGGGCAGCAACAGCCTGCCCGATGTGGAGAACTTCCTGCACTGGCTGGACCGCTTCAGCGAGGCAAACAGCGTGAAGTTCACCGTGACCCTCAGCATGGACGAGGGCACCGCCACCGAGGGTATGCGCAACTACCTGTAATATTTTTCGGATATGCGTACATAAAATGCACGGCGCTTTTGCGCCGTGCATTTCAGCGTGTCAAAAAAGCCTCGCAGAGTTTGCCGCCCGCAGGCGGCAAAAAATTAAAATCATTTTCTCTCGCGACATGTGCGTGAGAGAAAATACATCTCAGGCTGCCAGTGTGGAATTTGTCCGTCACGGACGGACAAATTATGCGCGCAGCAGACTGCAAACCTTTTGTCGGAAAAACCCGGAGGGTTTTTCGACAGTCTCAAATGCACGGCGCTTTTGCGCCGTGCATTTCACTGCTTCAAGCCCTGCTCCAAAAAACTCACAGCGTTTGCCGCCCCAAGCCGGGGAGTGAACGATTTCTCCGGCAAATGCAAATTTTCCTCTTGAAATAGGCCTGAAAGTGCGCTATAATAATTCAGCACCTGCCGGTGTGTTGGAATTGGTAGACGAAGTGGACTCAAAATCCACCGCTGGCGACAGCGTACCGGTTCGAGTCCGGTCACCG
>OHAU01002193.1_pt1 | contig 19431 bp, 16 predicted proteins | sample 1577181 | NCBI WGS metagenome assembly OHAU01 (sample SAMEA3541472, study PRJEB24748) | human gut metagenome | biome: human gut; feature: human-associated habitat; material: faeces | place: China | collected 2012 | reverse complement strand
AGCATTTCAATCAGTTCACCATGTCACTTTTATTTTGTGTTATACTGTTTTATATAATTTTCTTGGTCTCCGCTTCGCTACGGTCGGTGCAAAGCGGACATCCACTGAATGTCCTGCACCCTTGTTTTTGCCCTTATCAGAGTTCGTAAACACTGGTGGAACGATATAACGCAAGGGAAACACTAAGGGAAAGCTCACCTGCGATAAACTTTGTGTTTTCAAGGGATTGAGAGATATTTGATAATAAAATATAACAGTTATTAAATCCCTTGGAATATATGAAATCTCAATTCTTGTTTGTCGTTTAGGGAACAAATAAAAACTAACTCCAAAAGAAGATATGAAAAATTTTTTGCGACCACTGCATCGCTTATTTCCTAAGCGGAGGTTTCACCTCCACTTAGAATAGCTTCGCATGAATGTGCAGAGATTCGGATTTGAAATATGTCTGCTATGCAGACCCGAATCTCGCACCAGAACTTGCCAAAGCAAGTTCTGATCAAATTCACGAACTCACCCGCAAAACCGGCGGGTTCAGACACGCTCTCGCGGACGGGCTAGATGCAGCGGTCGCAACGAAAATTTTACAATTATCCTCTTTTGGAGTTATTTTTTATTTTGTTCCATTTACACGACGGCACCGCGTGCCACGCATGCATATAAGACAATGGTAAAATAATTTGTTATGTTGCATGCGCAGATTAACAGATTGATTAGTATTTAAGTCAAGGTATGTGAGACATGGTGTCTGATCCTGGTCAGCGTAAGCTGACATATTTTTCTCAGAATTACTGCACATTTCCTTAAATTGGCTGTATACGCCACCCTTGACAATACAAAAAAAGAACTGCTATAGGTTCATTACCGACAGCGAAGAACTCAAGAACATGTAGATTTTCTCCGTCGATGACAACAGTGTAGCAGTTCTTTTTTTGATTGATCAAGGGCAAGCCGCTTCGCGGTGGCTTGCGTTTCCCTCTGGCTTAGAATCTAAGAACATATTGCGGCTTCGCCGCTACAATACATAGTGCTTTTTTATAGTAAAGTGGACATAAGCATTTCCATTTACCAACACTTAGTTGTTCTACGCACTAGAAGCAGGGAAATGCTTATTCTGTGGTAAAGCGGACATTCGCAATCCGCTTTCGCTACTTGCTCATGAACGCAGTCGCTTTGCGACCTGTCAGTGGGAGCTTTTAACTCCCACTGACATAAGCATCCCCTTACCCACCGCTTAGTGCTCTACGCACTTGAAGCGGGGGAATGCTTATTCTGCGTTCATAAAGTGAATCAGCGTGCACAGCACAGCGTTAAATTTGTTACTAGTTATATGTGCACGTGGCACGCGGTGCCGTCGTGTAAACAGGGCATAAATGAAATGAACTACAAAAAAGAATAGTTGGAAAATTTTCGTTGTGGATGTTGCGTCTAGCCCGACCGCGGGAGTGTGTTTGAGCCCGCCGGTTTTGCGGGTGAGTTCGCGGGAGCGGTCGGAAATAAGCGACGCAACAGACACAGAAAATTTTTCATGTTCTTTTTGTAGTTCATTTCATTTTGCCCTTTACAACGACAAACAAGAATTTATTCATAAATCCGTTCCGGATGTGAATACACATTAAATGTCTTATCCCTGGCAAAACCGATCAGCGTAATCCCAAGCTGCTGTGCCAGACGACAGGAATAATTCGTCGGTGCCGACTTTGCGATCAGAATGGAACAACCCATGGCTCCTACTTTTTGCAGGATTTCCACCGGAACACGACCAGAGAAGATTAAAATTCCATCTTTCATCGGAATCTTTCGAAGCAGACAGTCACCAACGACTTTATCTACGGCCACATGGTGGCTAACGTCTTCCTTATAAGACAGAAATACTCCATGATGTACGAACGCCGCACAATGTACGCCACCGGTTCGATGAAACAGTGCAGAGCGTTCTTCTAATCCCCTGGAAAAAGCAAGCACTTCACGAACGGAAAGTCTCACATCATCCCGTTTTGGCACAATGCCCTGTTCATTCAGCAGCACTTCATCTTCCAGCAAAAGGTTTTCCATATCGGTCTCATCGGTGAGATACTCACGGATCGTAATATTTACCATTCCATGTTCCTCATCCACGTCGATTGCCCGAACATCTCCTGCACTGGAAATATAACCGCGCAGGTACAGATAACCAAGGAATGCCTCCTTTTTATCCCATGGGGAACAGATCATTTCACCTGCTCCCCTGCCATTCACATATAACTGATAACTTACTTCTACTACCAGATTTTTTTTGTCGGATACTAGTGCACTTCCATTGTAAGTGACTACATCACGGGTTACAAAATATTCATCTCTGATATGTTCTGCCATAAGATCCTTCCTTAATTTAATACTCACCTATTCAGCTTTCACAATTCTTCCGAAACAATCATTACGAAAAATGCTGTCTGTTATGCGCGCTCAATCTTAACTGCACAAACTTTGTACTCCGGTGTACTGGAGATAGAATCCAGTGCATCTGATGTTAACCAGTTTGCACCGCCATCCAGGAAGTGGAACGGCATCCAGCACTCGCCCGGATTGGTCTTTCCGGATACGTTTGCTGTTGTCTCGATACTTCCACGACGGGAAGATACTCTTACTCTGTCACCGTCTTTGAAACCGATACGCTCAGCATCTTCTGTATTGATCTCGATGAAGGAATGTCCGGAAATCTGGTTCAGTCCTTCTGTCTTGTCAGTCATTGCACATGCATTATAGTGATATAATACACGACCTGTCATCATCTTGAAAGGATATTCCTCATCCGGAAGCTCCATGGACGGAATATACTCGATCGGATTGCAGTAACCAAGTCCTCTGGAGAACTTGCCAACATGCATGATCGGTGTACCCGGATGATCCTTGGATGTACATGGCCACTGCAGACCGTTTCCTGCTACTTCTTCGCTGTCCAGACGCTCATGACTGATACCTGCGAAGGAAGGAGTTACGGAAGCTACCTCATCCATAACCTGTGCAGAGGTCAGATGCGGCTGCGGATATCCCATACGGTTCATGATTTCTGTAAAGATCCAGATATCTTCTTTTGTCTCGCCTTCGATCTCAACCGCTTTACGGATACGCTGTACACGACGCTCTGTATTGGAGAAGGTTCCCTCTTTCTCTGCGTAGGAACGTCCCGGAAGGACAACATCTGCCATTTTTGCAGTTTCTGTCAGGAATAACTCATCCATAACAAGGAAATCCAGGTTCTTTAATGCTTTCATAACATGTGCCGTATCCGGATCGGTACGAACCGGATCCTCACCGAAGATGAACAGACCACGGATCTCCTTGGTCAGCATCTTTCCGAAGCACTCGGTTGCCTTTGTTCCCTCTTTCGGGTTCAATTTTGTGCCCCATGCTTTTTCAAATTTTTCCAGAACACCCGGTGCGCTCAGTTTCTGATAACCCGGGAACTGAGCCGGAGAAGCACCCATATCGCAGGCACCCTGTACGTTATTCTGACCACGGATTGGGTTAACACCACAACCAGGACGGCCAAAGTTTCCTGTGATCATTGCCAGGTTAGACAGAGACATAACGCCCTCTGTACCTGTATGATGCTCGGTAACACCCAGACAGTAAATGATGGCTGCATTTTTTGCAGTTGCATACATTCTGGCTGCCTCGATCAGTTTGTCTACATCGACATGACAGATCTCTGCAACTTTCTCTGCCGGATATTTATCAACAACTTTCTTCATTTCCTCGAAGTTCTCAGTACGCTCCTCGATAAATTTGCGATCCTCAAGACCTTCGGAAAGGATGATATTCATCATACCGTTTGCAAACGCTACGTTTGTACCCGGTGTCAGTTTCAGATGTACATCGGCTGCGTGTGCCAGATCGATATCACGCGGATCTACAACAATCAGTTTTGTACCTTTATGTACGGCACGACGGATCTGCATACCAAGTACCGGATGTGCATGTTCCGGGTTAGAACCAACCAACATGATCAGATCTGAATCCTGTGTAATATCCGCAATCGTATTTGTCATAGCTCCGGAACCAAGTGTAGTTGCCAGTCCGGCTACGGTCGGTGCATGGCAGACACGGGCACAGTTATCTGTGTTATTGGTATGGAACGCAGTTCTTACCATTTTCTGGAGCATGTAGATATCTTCGTTTGCGGAACGTGCACAGGCAAATCCTGCCAGGCAGTCTCCACCGTAAGTATCTCTTAACTCTGTAAATTTCTTTGCTACATAATCCAGTGCTTCGTCCCAGGTAGCCTGCTCGAATTCACCGGTCTCTTTATTTTTGATCAGCGGATGACGTACTCTGTCCGGATGATCTACGAAATCAAAGGAACCGCTACGGCCTTTGACACATACCATGTTGTGGTTTGACGGACCGTCTGCGCCCTCTACATCTACGATCTTGTTATCTTTTACGATCAGATCATACTGACATCCGGTTGCACAGTGTGGACATGTGGTACGCACACGTTTTACTTCCCACGGACGATAATTTTTTCTTCTCTTGATGGTCAGAGCGCCTGTCGGACAAGCCTGTGCACAGTTACCACAGGACTCACAGCGTGTCTCTTCCCAGTCATCACCAAACGGTGCATCGATAATCGTAAATTTACCGGTTCTGCGCAGTTTGATCGCTCTTCTTCCGGTTGCAACTCTACATGTCTGTACGCAGCGCTGACAGTAGATACATTTTGACTGATCATAGGACAGGAACGGATGTGCATCCTTTTTCGGGATCTCACATTCTAACAGTCCTCTGGAACCGAAATACGGTGTTGTATCAATTCCATATATATTACAATATTTCTGAAGTTCGCAGTCACCATTTTTCTCACAGTTGAAGCAATCAATATTGTGATTGGAAAGTAACAGTTTTAAAACTGTCTTTCTTGCTTCGATTACACGCTCGCTGGCTGTCTGCACAACCATGCCTTCTTTTGCTTTTGTGTTGCAGGCTGTGGCAAGTTCGTTCTTTCCTTCTACTTCTACTACACACAGGCGGCAGGACCCGATGTCACTGATACCCTCTAAGTAGCAGAGTGTAGGGATTTCAATACCGACAGTTTTTGCTGCCTGAAGGATTGACATGCCCTCTGCTGCTTCCACGTTTCTTCCATCTATGGTTAAACGCATCTGTTATTACCTCCATATATAAACTCTGTTATTTTCAATATTTAGCGGTCGATCGCATCCTGAAGTTTACCGCACCCGAATACATCACATCTTAAGCATCTGCCGGACTCCTGCATTGCTTCTTCGTGAGTCATCGGGCACTCTACATGCTCAAAATCATGTTTTCTCTCATAAGCCGGACGCTCGCCAATGTTGACACGACCGGTCGGAACACGGTTATTCTCTCTTGCTTCCGGTGCTTCTACACCACAGTTTAAGGTATGGTGGTAACCAAGATATTCATCGATATTATGTGCTGCTACTTTTCCGGCTGCAATCGCTTTGATTGCTGTGGACGGACCAGTTGCACAGTCACCACCGACAAATACGCCCGGCATACCCTCTACAGCAGTATCCAGACCAGCTTTGAATACATGCCACTCTGCCGGCATACCAAACTCTTCAAACGGCTCGCTGACGATATCCTGACCAACTGCGATCAGTACCACATCACATGGAACACGCAACGGATCTTTGGATGCGGAGTCTACCGGTGACGGTCTGCCGCCGCGGTATGCACCGATCATCTGTGGCTGTACCCAGAGTGCACAGCAATCGCCGTTTTCGTCCTTCTCAATGCTCTTTGGAGCCTGAAGGAGCATCAGCTCAATACCTTCCATAACAGCGGATTCAATCTCTGTATCCAGCGCTGTCATGTCTTCCTGACGTCTTCTGTATACGATTCGGACGTCTTTTGCACCACAGCGAAGCGCGCTTCGTGCAGCATCCATAGCAACGTTTCCGCCGCCGATAACAGCAACGGTCTTGCCTGTATAATCCGGGCGTATACCATGTCCGATGCCATCCAGCATTTCTACTGCGGAGAATACGTTGTTTGCATCAATGCCGTCCAGACGGAGTTTTTTACCTTTCTGTGCACCGATGGCAACAAACATTGCATCGTGGCTGTTTCTTACTTCCTCAATTGGAATATCTACGCCTACATTTGTATTATATTTTACTTCAATATTTCCTGTGGAAAGGATTGCATTCATATCCTCATCCATACGGTCTTTCGGAAATCGATAGTTCGGGATTCCGTACATTAACATACCGCCCAGGTGTTCTTTTGCTTCATAAACAGTTACTTTATGTCCCATCAGAGACAGGAAGTATGCAGCTGTCATTCCGGCAGGACCTCCACCGATGATTGCTACTTTTTTGCCTGTAGATACGTTTGTCTTCGGAACTGCTACCTGATCTGCTGCAATCTGGTCTACCGCGTATTTTTTAATACCACGGATATTGACGGAATCATCGATCAGGTTTCGGCGGCAGCGCTCCTCACATGGATGCTCACAGATCATGGCACATGCAGTTGGCAGCGGGTTATCACGACGGATCAGGTTGATCGCATCTGCGTAATTACCCTCATGAACGTGTGCAATGTAACCCGGAATATCAACATGTGCAGGACAGAGTGTCACGCATGGGATCTTCTGACCTACATTGGCAGGACATTCCCATTTTTTTACATGGCTCTCATACTCATCTGCAAAAGTTTCAAGTCCTTCCAGTACCTCAATAGCTGACTGATAACCGATGGCACAGTCTGCCGTATCGCGGATCATGATGGCGATCTCTCTCATCTCATCCACCATTTCCATTGTGCCGACACCATTCAAAATTTTACTTAACAGGTCTGCAAGCTGTGGCAGTCCGTCACGACATGGTACGCACTTTCCACAAGTCTGATTCATGGAAGCATGCAGCAGTGATAACTGTACCGTCAGTGGACATGTTCCAGGCGGGTAAACATCTACTTTTCTGGAAAATTTCTCCAACATATGCCCGATGGTAACATCCTGGCTGTGCTTTCCGGCAAGATAAATCTTACTCATTTTTTTATATCCCTCCTAACCAGTATCCTGTCAGAATACTGTAATGATACTATTATAGCGGCAAAAAAGCGCTTCTGGTGTATGCCAAAAGCACTTTTTCGATGTTTCATTTGTGCATCTCATACATTACTGAAACTATTTTCTCTTTATGCAGCTTTTTTTGCTTTGCGCAGGTAGATAAACCAGTACGCACATCCAACGCAAATTGCTCCACCCACAATGTTTCCAAGTGTAACCGGAAGCAGGTTTTTGCTGAAGAAGTTGCCCCAGGTCAGATTTGTCAGATCTACTCCTGCATCTGTTGCTGCCTGTACATAAGTCGCATTTGTTTTCACAAAAAGACCGGAACTGATATAGTACATATTTGCAATACTATGTTCAAATCCACACAGCACGAACATCATGATCGGGAAAAACAGACCAACGATCTTGCTGACTACTTCTTTTGCCGCAAAGGAAATCCATACTGCGATACAGACTAAGAAATTACAAAGAATACCTTTGATAAACGCATCGCTGAACGGCATGGAACATTTGCTTACTGCGGTAGATAATACGGATACTGCCATTCCATTGTTAAACAGGGACGGCTGGTGACTGAATGCAACGCCTGCGCCTACCAGCATTCCACCAATCAGGTTGCCGATGTAAACAACTACCCAGTTTTTCAACATTCCACCTACAGTGATCTCTTTTTCCAGAAGCGGGATCGTCAGCATACAATTTCCGGTGAAAAGTTCACTTCCCGCGATCAGCACCATAGTCAGACCACCCGGGAATACACAGGCACCGATAAATTTTCCAAGTGACGGTTCTGTAATGGATACTGCAACGGTGGTGGCCCCCACGCCGCCGAATCCGATAAAGGCTCCTGCCAGGATCGCAAGAATGATCATTTTTGGAATTGGTGTGTTAACCTTACTTTTTCCAGTTGCAATGTAATTTTTGGCCACTTCGGCCGGTGTAAAAAAGTTCATTATTATACCTCCATTCATACTCCTCGTACATTTGTATCTATTTTAATACAATCCTTTTATGCTTTGTATGTCAAAAAACACAAAAATGCACTTTAAAATTATGCTATTCACACATTTGTACATCGTGGTATAATAGGTGCAAATAAGTCATCTCAGTCTGAATTGATAAAATCATGTCATCACAAAATAATGGGAGCAGATAATTTGTACAAAGGAGATTTACCATGCTGATACCATTGAACGTACTTTTATATCAGCTTTCTGCAAACAGCATTTATGAATCACAGAATATAGATCTCACCGGGAACTTCGACAACGTGCAGCTTTTTGACCAGGAGCAGCTTAATGCCGAATTCGGGGATGAGCTCTATCTGGTTTCCGACCAGGTGCTCTTAAATGCATTAAGCAGAACGCCAGAGGATCAGTTTCCTTCCAGATGTGTATTTTTGTGCATCTGCCAGGATGAAAAACTTCATACCAGTGATTTCCATCCAAATCTGTCCATGGTGTTACTCTACACAGATGAATCTTTTCCGCTGGTGTTCAACCGTATCCTGAAGATTTTTCACGATTTTGATATCTGGGATAAGAACTTTCATCTGATGCTGATCCAGCAGAAATCCCTGCAGGATCTGTTGAACCTGTCCAAAGATTTTCTGGTTCATCCTATGGTCGTTCTGGATCGCAATTACTCGATCCTTGGTTATCTGCGTGATCCGAATGTCAGTGATCCCATCATGGAATCCATTCTGTCCGCCGGTTATGTGACACCGCAGATCATGGAGCGGCTGCGTCAGGACGGACTGATCTCCACCTCAGAACAGGCAGAAAATCCACTGATCAGCTGGTACAGTCTGACCACACATGACTGTTATTACAGTATGATGTACCGTTTCAAGACAAACGGGCACACCGTTGGCTATGCCCTGATCTTTCACTGTGCCGTGCATCCGCGTACGAATTACCTGTACCTGATGAACATTGTGGCGGAAAACCTGCAGTTATTCTTTCAGCAGAAACGTTTTTCCAACCGGTCTTCTTCAGATATTTACGAATCGGTATTTAACGACATTCTGGAGCATCCGGACGCTCCGCAGCAGCAATATGCCGACCAGCTCAGTTATATTCCGGATCTACCGATGAACGGGCGTTTTATGCTGGCGGTCATCCATTATCCGGACGAACAGGAACTGCCATTTTCCTTTGTCAGCTGGAATCTGCGCACTTCCATTCCACAGCTGAAACCGTTCGTGTACCAGAACACGTTATATATTTTAAAAAATAACAGTGAAAATGAGAGTTTTGCCACATTCCTGACTCCGGAGGAACAAACGATTTTCCAGAAAAATTTCCGGAACAGATACTTTGAATGTGGCATCAGCAACACCTTTTTCTCACTGATGGATCTGCCAACCGCTGCTGCACAGGCGCGGGAAGCATTGGCGATCGGAACTTCCAAGACAGAGGGCGGAGCCCCGACCTTCCATTGTTTTTCCGATGTCTATATGCTGTATATTTTACAGGAATTAAAAAAAGCCGGTGTGGATAAAATGGCAGCTTCACCATGCTACGAAGTGCTGCGCCAATACGATGAAACCCACAACGGCGACCTGTGTTACATTTTTATGCAGTTTTTGAAAAATGGTCGCAACGTCAACCAGACGTCCACTGCTATTTTCCAGCATCGAAATACGGTATTGAACAAGGTAAAAAAAGCGGTCTCCATCATGCAGAATGAATGTGAAGACTACCAGTCACGTATCGCCTTCATGCTTTCCTATCTGAATGATCCGAACCGCTAGTACATTTTTTAAAAAGTAACAAAAGTCATATAGCGTATAGGCAGAAAACTGCTATTACTGATCGCTTTTCAAGTCGAACGCACGTGAGACTTGGTGCGTGATTCTGGTCAGCGCAAGCTGACATCTTCTTTTCAGAATCACTGCACATCCTCGCGGAGCATTTATCTCAGTCGGAGATTGAACTCCCACTGAGAAATACTTGTTACTACTCACCACTTGCAGAAGTGGGAGTCTCAACTCAGACTGAGATGAAAATAGCCCCATAATTCAAACAGGATTTAATAGCCACGCTTTTCATCTATTACAGACATAATTTTTGCGAACAAAATCCCTGCCATTGAGGAAATTGTCGTAGCAACGATCGCTGCTCCGGTAATCCCTGCCGGATCCGGCGAACCATACTGACTTCGATAGGCAATGACCGTTACAGGGATCAGTTGAAGAGAAGAAATATTCAGCACCAGAAACGTACACATTTCTGTGGAAGCTGCTTTTTCCTTTTTTCTCTGTTCCCGCAAAATCCGGTCTGAACCAAAATCATACCGGCTCTGAGCAGACTGACCGACCGCCTGCATTAGAGTCCTTTCTTTTTCCAGCTCATCCAGATCTTCCATTGCCTGCAGACCGGCAGGTGTCGCTGCCCATCCCAGACCGAAAAAATTTGCTATACAGTTCGCTGCAATGGACTTGCATGCCGGATGATCCTTTGGCACTCTTGGAAACAGGAAATGCAGCAACGGATAAATCCGCTCCGCTGCCCGGCGCATCATGCCGGCATTCTCCGCAATCTGCATCAGTCCCACCCAAAATGCCAGAACACCTGCCATCGTGATACAAATTGCCACTGCCTGCTGTGCGGAATCCAGTGCTGCGTCCGTCACTGCCTGCAGATTTCCGGTAAAAGCCGCATAAACGATTCCCGCCAGGATCATAAAAAGCCACAAAAAATTCAGCATACGCCGTCAGCTCCCTTTGGAGTTTCTAACAACATATGCTGAACTACATATTAATATTCTTTATTTTCCATAGGTACGGAAAAATGCACTTAAGTTCGTCAGCGCCTTTACCAGCACCTTTGTCTGTTCCTCATTCAGACCGTTCAATGTCGCTTTGATCATCTCATCATGGAAATTTGCATGATGATGATATGCTTTCACCCCTTTTTCCGTCAGTGAGATCAGTACCACACGGCGATCTTTCTCACTTCGCACACGCTTTACATATGCCTTTTTTACAAGGTTATTGATCGCAATCGTCAACGTTCCCACAGTGACAGACAGATCCTTTGCCACAGATGACATGCTGCGCGGCTCATCCAGTCCGATTGCTTCTATAATGTGCATATCATTGTTGGAAATGTCTTTGAACTCCTCCGTAATGATCGCTTTTTCTTCAATATTCATGATTTCATTAAATAATTTGACCAACAGGTCATGCAGTGTATCGTATCCTTCCAATGCGCTCCTCCTGATACTTTGTGTATCAAAATTTTTGATAGATTGACAAATTGATTATACACAATGTCCCTGCACTTCGCAAGTTCTATCCATCGATTCTGTTATATCCAATTGCTTCTGTTCATACATTATTAGTAATTATGATTCGAACCGGTACTTCCTTATGCGCCACTGTCATTCTCATTTTTTCCATAAAATTCGGTTTTCCCTGTTTCTTGCACTGTTCCTCATTGGATTTGGGATTTTCTGTGCCGCAGTCTGCCAATGCGCCGACTCCGATACCTGGATCGCACAGTTTTTTCACGAATCCCCCACGGCCATCCAGGCCGGCGAACAAAATTCCAATTCTGCTGCCGGACAATCCACCTCAAACGACGTAAATACAGATTTTGAAAACTATATTGCTGAACTGTTCCGCCAGGAAGCCTCTGCAAGTCTGCTAAATCTTCATTATACCTTGGAAAATCCGCAGGCTTATCAGATCACGGAATATCAGACTTCTCTCGGAAATTACAGCGCTGCCTCTCCGGCACTTGCTGCTGCCTCCGCGGAAAACGTTCTCTCTGCCCTGCATCAATTTGATGCCCAAAATCTGACAACGCTCAACCGTCAGACACTGGAAATCCTGACAGACAGTATGAATCTCACCGTAGCCGGCGGAAATTTTAAATATTATGACGAACCACTAACACCCACCACCGGTCTGCAATCCCAGATTCCGATCCTGCTGGCAGAATACACCTTCCAGAGCAAACAGGATGTTTCTGATTATCTGGAACTGCTGACCGACCTGCCCCGCTATTTTGCCCAGATCTGCGACTATGAACGGGAAAAAGCTGCTGCCGATCGTTTTATGCCCTCTTACACGGCGCAGACTATCATCGATCAGTGCCGGGATTTTGTTTCCAATCCGGAGGAGCATTACCTGGTTACAACGTTTAACCAGAAAATCTCTGCCCTCTCCGGCATTTCCAAAAATGAACGGCGGTCTTATCAGAAGCAGAATCTTTCTATTTTAAAAAAGCAGGTCTTTCCGGCATTTACACAACTGGCAGTCACGTTAAGCGAATTGGAGGATAGCACCATCAACGAAGCCGGACTCTGCCATTTTCCGGAAGGACGCGAATATTATGAATATCTGGTGCGCTGTGCCACCGGAAGCAGTGACAGTGTCGCTTCCCTTGAAAAACGTACCACAGATCAACGCAAAGAAGACCTCCTTCTCATATCACAACTGTTGGAGCAAAACCCTGACCTGACAGCGGAATTGGAAAACTGCGCCGTTGCACCCCAGTCTCCGGAAGAAATGCTTACGACTCTGCGGCAGGCAATTTCGGCAGAATTTCCAGAAGTACCGGAATGCAATGTGACGGTCAAATATGTGGATGCCGCCATGGAAGATTATCTCTCTCCGGCGTTTTATCTGACCTCCCCACTGGATCATCTGACCGAAAATTCAATTTACATTAATCAGAAAAACGGATATGAAGGGCTTCGACTTTTTACAACGCTGGCACACGAAGGATTTCCGGGACATTTGTTCCAGAATGTGTATTTTCACTCCATTTGTGATCTACCGATCCGCTCGCTGCTTGGCTATCCGGGTTACACCGAAGGGTGGGCAACGTTTGTGGAATTGCATTCTTACACCTATGCCGGATTGTCTGAAGATGCTGCCAGTCTCTGTGCAGCAAATCAGGCGGCGATTTTGAGTCTGTATGCGACTGCGGATATGGGAATTCATTATGAGGGATGGACATTAGACGATACGGCAACGTTTTTCGGGACTTATGGATTCACGGATGAAGAAACCATTCGGGATATTTTTGAGTTGATCGTGGGAGAACCTGCCAATTATCTGAAATATTATATCGGATATCTGGAATTTCATGATCTGCAGGCAGATATGAAAAAGCAGAATCCGGATACTTATACGGATTCTGACTTTTATAAAAAGGTGCTCGACATCGGTCCGGCGCCATTTGGAGTGTTGCGGGAGTACGTACTCGGGGATCAATAGGTTTATATAGATTTCAAGAATGCTCCGGCATTCTTGTTGCGAGGTGCGCGTCATGCAATTGCATGACATACTTCAACTGCGCACCTCTGTAATCCTGCCGGAGGCTATATCAGATGGGGGATTGGCTCCCATCTGATATATAAAGGGGATATCTAAGGAGAAATCTCAGGATTTTGTCTCCGCGGCTAACAATCGCTCGCTGAGAAAAAATCCTGAGATTTCTCCATTTACACATTGGCTTAACGTATCTATTATTATGCCGAAAGGAAAATACGACTAAGCAACACTGTATAGAAAAAGGAATCAGGACATTTTGTCCTGGAAGGCGATTGTTAGCCTCCAGGACAAAATACCCTGATTCCGCTTCACTAAAGTTCCGCTATACCACATTACCGGCGGCTTCCGCCTGCCGTTTTTCCAAACGTTTCATAATCGCAAAGAATACCGGCATTACCACACATGTTGCCGCAATCCATGCCGTCTGATCCGTAAAGCACACTGCCGTGTATCCGAATCTCGGAATCACAAATACAGACATCAAACCTCTTGCCAGCAGCTCACTCAAGCCCGCACACATCGCAATCGCACTGTATCCAAGTCCCTGAATGGTCAGTCGTGTACAGTTCAAGAATGCCAGGAAGAAATAGAAAAATCCTGCACATGTTAACAACTGCTGTACATAACCAAGTACTTCTGTCTCACTGCCGGATACGAACAGCAACGCTATCTTGGAACCTGCAAAAATCAGCACGATTCCGATTCCGATACTGTACAGAACCGAAATTATAATTCCGGATTTCAGTCCTTCCCGGATTCGTTTTAAGTTTCCGGCACCAAGGTTCTGACTTCCGAAGGTCGCACTTGCTGTCGCGAATCCGTCATACGGACACATTGCCAGCTGTTTTACTTTTGCTGCTGCCGCAAAAGAAGATACATATACTGCGCCAAGTGTATTTACCGCACTCTGAAGCATGATGCTTCCGATGGCTGTAATGGAAAACTGTAATCCCATCGGTACTGCCATAGTAAACAATGTCTTTATGTAATGCATATCCAGTTTGCGCTCCTGAACATTTGTTTTCAGGACATCATATTTTTTCTTCATGTAGATAAAACAGAGAATACCAGATATTGCCTGTGACAAAATCGTTGCCCATCCGGCTCCGGCGGTTCCTAGTTTGAATACAATGATAAAAAGCATATCCAGAACATTGGTATTGGCGGCAACCTTCATGCCAGCCATAGCTTTAGCACAGGAGGCAACCACAGCGCAAGACCCGCCACTACGTTATATAAAAACGTAAACGGGATTCCCAGGAAAATGACAAACAGGTAATCATATGCCCCCTGATAAAACTGATCTGGTGTCTTCATCCAGGTCAGGATTGAACCGCACAGCGCACAGGTTACGATCGTCATGATCACAGCAAGAAAAATTGCCAGATATGCCGCATTCATCACAAATTTACGCATTTCGCTGTAATTTTTTGCACCAAATTTCTGCGCCACGGGTACTGCAAGTCCCGTACAGGTTCCAAGACAAAAACCAATGATCAGAAAGGTGATGGATGTAGTAGAACTTACACTGGTCAGGGCACTCAGTCCCAGATAACGACCTACGATCACGGTATCTACCATGTTATACATCTGCTGAAACAAGTTTCCCAGTACCAGCGGTATGGAAAACTGCCAAATTAACTTCATTGGACTTCCAACGGTTAAATCTTTTGTCATAACGTCTCCCTTCCGATTACTCGTTTTCTGTGTTTAAAAGCATCTGATAAATTTCACGTTTTCCGACGCCCCTGTCTTTTGCCACCTGCTTCATGGCGCTTTTTCGATCCATACCAGTGCTTAAGTAGCGCTCCATATGTTCTTCCACAGAAATTGCCTCCCAGGATTGCTGCTGCTCCTGCACCAGTTCTTCCCGGTTTCTGCCCTCAATAACTAACACGCACTCTCCGCGGACGCCCTGCTCCTCATAGTAACTGATTGCTTCGGAAAATGTAGTCTGAAATGCTGTCTCAAATTTCTTCGTCAGCTCGCGGCAGACCGTCAGTCTGCGGTCACCCAACGCATTCTGCAGTTCTTTTAACGTGCCAAGCAGATGATGCGGCGCCTCATACACAATCAGCGTTCTTGTATCATTTTTCAATTCTTCCAATACGGCTGCACGCTCTTTTTTCTCCTTTGGCAAAAATGCCTCGAAGGAAAAGCGGCGTGTCGGCAAACCGGACAGCGTCAATGCGGTAATGCAGGCTGCTGCCCCCGGAAGGGAAGTCACTTCAATGCCCTGCTCGTAGCAGATGCGCACCAGATCTTCACCCGGATCGGAAATGCCCGGTGTACCCGCATCGGTGATCAGCGCAATATTCGTTCCCTGCTGCATTTTTTCCACCAACTGATAGGCTTTATCCACTTTGTTGTACTCGTGGTAGCTGGTCAGCGGTGTTTTTATATCAAAATGATTCAGCAAATGAATGGAATTTCGGGTGTCTTCCGCCGCGATCAGATCGACTTCTTTTAATGTACGCAGTACACGGAGCGTAATGTCTTCCAAATTTCCAATCGGTGTCGCACATAAGTGTAATTTTCCTGCCATAACCTTATTTCACCTCACAATCTAATACAACGTTTTTTATTCACACAATCAATGGCTTTAATATCCATATACATCGTAAATCTCATCCGTATATTTTCCCGGCTCTTTGTACACGATCAGTGGCTTTTCCACGGTCATGCGGCTTTTTCCACCCCGCAGTCCCTCAATCAGCACCATATTTGGCTCCCGGTCCACATAAGGATATACCAGACGCATCCGTTTCGGCTCGATCCGATACTGCACCATCAGAGAAATGATCTCTGCCAGACGGAATGGGCGGTGTACCATATAAAAACGTCCACCCGGCACCAAAAGGCGCGCGCTCTCCCGGATAATATCTTCCAAATTGCACAATACCTCATGGCGTGCAATGGTTTTTGCCTCATGCAGATTCGTCAGTCCGTGCTGCGCGGTCATATACGGTGGATTTGTCGTCACGACATGAAAAGAAGATGCTCCAAAAATCTTTGAAGCATCCTTAATATCACCTTCTACGATGTCGATCCGATCCTGCAGATCATTCAGCGCCACACTACGCCGCGCCATGTCCGCACTCTCCGGCTGAATCTCCAGACCGGTAAAATGTTTTCCATCGGTCTTGGCTTCCATCAGAATCGGGATAATTCCATTTCCGCAACCCAGATCCAGACAGTTTTCGTGTTTTTTTGCCCGGGCAAAGCCGGACAGCAGCACCGCATCCATACCGAAACAGAATTTTTCCGGATTCTGGATAATGCGGTAACCGTTTCGCTGTAATTCGTCGATTCGTTCTCCCGGCAATAAATTACTCATTTAACTTGGAATGTCCTCCCTTGTCCTCTAACTCAGCAAGTTTGCGCATTTCCTCTTTGCTCAGACGCTCGCCATGATCTCTGCGGCGTTTGGAACGGAATTTCAGCTGTTTTACCGGATATTCGCGGATTTCTTTCTCATCGCCTACATCCACAACGACTTTCACCAGCTGGCGCAGTACGCTGACACTCTGTACCTCACCTTTCAGACCGTCCAGGGTTGTCACGCGGTCACCCACATTCGGCAGACGGCTGTTTAAGTATTCGTAAGTTTCTTCTTCGTTTTTCAGACAACACATCAATCGTCCACACACACCGGAAATCTTGGTCGGATTTAGGGACAGATTTTGCTCTTTCGCCATCTTGATCGACACCGGCGCGAACTCTGTCAGGAATGTGTGACAGCACAGCGGACGTCCACAAATACCGATACCGCCAAGGATTTTGGTCTCATCACGGACACCGATCTGACGCAGCTCGATTCTGGTTCGGAATACACTAGCCAGATCTTTTACCAGCTCACGGAAATCGATACGTCCGTCTGCGGTAAAGTAAAACAGCAGTTTGTTGTTGTCAAAAGTATACTCTGCCTGCACCAGTTTCATGGCAAGACCGTGTTTTTCAATCTTTTCCAGACAGATCTTGTATGCATCTTTTTCTTTCTCATGGTTCTTCTCTTCGATACGGTCATCTTCCGGTGTCGCCACACGAATGACTGCTTTCAACGGCTGAACCACTTCATCATCTGTAATGTCCTTTGGTGGGACAATTACGGTACCGTACTCGATACCACGGGCAGTCTCCACAATGACGTGGCTGCCGCGCTCCAGTTTCAGGTTTTTCGGATCAAAATAATACACTTTGACCGCCTGACGGAATCTTACTCCAGTTACTTTTATCATCTAATATTCTCCTTAATTGTCAATGCCAGCATTTCCATGGTCAGGTCAAAATTTACATTTGCCCGGATCCGTCTGTCTGCTGTGTCGATTGCATCTAAAATATGCTGCAGTCCCGCATAAGAACATTTTTCCGACTGGCGTCTGATTTCATACGCCTCCTCACGGAAAATCAACTGCTCTTCCGTCGCTGCTGCTTTATATAATAACACATCACGATACCAAAACAAAACTAAATCGAAAAATTCTCTGATGTCATCTTTGAAATCGTTCAGTGGTTTGATCTCCTGTAATAAATCATACTTCGGAATATCACCCAGTCTGCGTAAAAGCTGGGTTGTAAAATCTTTTAATTCGTTAAAACGCTCGGAAGACGCAAGGTTCATGGCACGTCCCACATTTCCTCTGGCAAACGCCGCACAGACTTCCGCCTTGTAATCCGGGATTTGACGCTGTTTCATCAGAAACTCCCGAATCTTCTCATCATTCACCGGCTTTACATCCAGCATCACGCACCGCGACCGAATCGTTGGTAAAAATGCATCCGCGTTCGTGGTCAGAAGCAGGATCACTGCATAAGCCGGCGGCTCCTCAATGGTTTTCAGCAATGCATTCTGCGCCTGCTGATTCATTTTTTCTGCTTCATCTACAATGTATACTTTATATTTACTGCTGTAAGGTTTGATCTCAATATCATGGTTGATCTGCTCACGGATATCCGCAACGGAGATCGTGTTTGGCTTTTCATGGCTCAGATAAATAATATCCGGCTGATTCTTATTTAACGACTGCTTGCAGGAATGACATTCCATACAGGGCTCCGCAATGGTTTCCGGATGCAGTGCTTCCCGCGGCTGTCCTGCCAGACCTTCCCTGTTTTTAATAGAAGTCTCACACTGTAGCGCCATGGCAAATGCCTCTGCCAGCATCATTTTTCCACTGTCTTTCGGACCATTGATAATATATGCATGGGATACTTTATCCATCACAATGGCACTCTGTAAATGTGCGATCAACTGTTCATGTCCGACAATCTCATGAAATCCTGCCATTTTGTCACTTCTGCTCCTCACTGCTAAAAATTTGCTTTCGCATGTAAAAATTCAAGAATGCTCCGGTATTCCTGCTGCCTGGCAAATAGAAAAAACGTTATCTTCCCACAATTCTACATGCGTTTATTTCATATCTAATATTTATCATCTATATAAGAAGCGATCTCCTGTGTGACCTGATCCAGATCTTTATTCAGGAAATGCTTTGTTATCTCTGCTTTTTTCAGATTTTCCTCTGAAAAATCCTGCTCGTCTGCCAGAAATCTGCGACACATTTCCGCATATTTTGGCTGCTCCTGTGACCGTTCCCGCTCCAATGCCCGCTGCAGGCGGACACCATCATCCACTTCCACATAGATTGGACACACATGCTCCGCGCCAAAATACGCACGAATCTGTTCATAGGCTTCCAATGTTCCGATCATCAGATAGTCACTTTCTGCCAGAACAATCTGTCCATCATCCGCGGTAAAATATTTCCACACGCCATACATGGTATCGTATGCCCGCAACTCAATAATCTTGCCCTCACGTTCAAACTCCGCAACACGCTCCTCAGAACAGAAAAAATAAGATTCTCCCTCTGTTTCACCGGAACGAATCGGGCGGGTGGTATAAGGAACCACACGTCGCAGCTGCAATTCCTCCATTGCCAGAAGGCGGTTATAAATGGTATCTTTTCCAGATGCGCTTTTGCCCATCAGGCAATAAATCTTTCCCATATGTTTCTCTCCTGCTCTCTATTTCCATCCATGTCATCTATTATTTTTCACGCATTTGTAGTTTTCATTTTACAACAAGTTTTTC
>OHAU01002186.1_pt1 | contig 19492 bp, 13 predicted proteins | sample 1577181 | NCBI WGS metagenome assembly OHAU01 (sample SAMEA3541472, study PRJEB24748) | human gut metagenome | biome: human gut; feature: human-associated habitat; material: faeces | place: China | collected 2012 | reverse complement strand
TGCTGCCGCCAGTGGTGCTGCCGCCGGTGGTGCTGCCGCCGGTGGTGCTGCCGCCAGTGGTGCTGCCGCCGGTGGTGCTGCCGCCGGTGGTGCTGCCGCCAGTGGTGCTGCCGCCGGTGGTGCTGCCGCCGGTGGTGCTGCCGCCGGTGGTGCTGCCGCCAGTGGTCACATTGATGCCGCCAGCCACAATGGTCGGGGAGAGCTTATCACCCTGCGCATTCTTAAAGGTGGTCGTATTAAGCGTTACCTGCGCTCCATCTGCGCAATCTGCTTTTACATTGAATGTCAAGGTAAACAGCACGCCATCCTCTGTGCATTCCTTTTTATCGGCAGCGGCAATGAAATTCACCTTTCCCGTATTTTCATTGCCGGTAAAGGAGCCCTTAATATTTCCTTGTTCAACTTTTGTCAGCTCCAGTTTACCTGCGTCATACTTGACGGTAAAGTCAAAAGCCGCAAAGCCCGGGTTCCCTGCAATGGAGACATTCAGCGTAACCGTGTCGCCCACTTTGACCGCTTTATTCACAGTCTCAACGGTAACTTTAGCTGCACTACCGCTACCTGTATCAACTGCCACAGCCGCGGTAATGCACATGGTAAATACCACCGCCAGAGCAAGAAGAACAGACAGCACGCGTTTTCTGTTTTTCATGTTTTTTCTTTCCTTTCATTATAAAAATGTGTTGTATCACAGGATACACGAATGAGGTTTGATCCATCGGGGGTGCCTTTTTATTGGCACCCCCGACAGAGACAGGGGGGGATGACTCAGTCGTTATAGCCAGCCAGTCGACGCTGAAGCGTCCAAGCATCAAAAATATCAACATCGCCATCGCCATTAATATCGCCATTAGCAGGAATGATACCTTCTACATCATACCCTGCAAGGTAGCGACTCAGTGCGTAGACATCGAAAATATCAACATCGCCATCTCCGTTGACATCTCCTGCCAAGGTCGTCTGCTGGGCAAAGCGCTTATCCATAACGGACAGCCGTGCCTCGATCCACGAGGTCATGTCTGCCACGACACTGTCATAGCTTGCGCCCTGCCAAATGTGGCCGTCGGCCTTCGGATCACCAATGCGAATGAAGTCCCAAAGCTTATAGTTCATGGCTGCACTGTCCTTCAGGAGGTTATAGTGATGTGCAATCGTACCATTATTACCCAGCCACTCCCGCACTGCCGGAGCAAAGGTGCTGCTGTAATACTCGGCTACCGCAGTCTTAAAGGCCGGAATTTGAATCAGCGCCTTTGCCAGATAGTGATAGTCCTCAATGTCAGCAGCATTTGTCTTGGTCCAGCCGGTACCGAAGGTCATATCCTGATCCCAGATGGGACCGGCAAACATCTTGCCGTCTGCATCCTTGTAGAAGTAGACCGAGGAAATAAATCCGTCACAGTTTAGCGACAGTTCCTGCAGAAGGAATATCTTAACCAGCGAATCCATGTCCACATAGTCATAGAAATACTTCCCGGTAGAGGCATTATAACCTGTATAAGCGCCGGTTTTGTCTGTTGCGTAAACAGCGTCCTCAAAGTCCTGATAATACTCGCTTATATAACGCATGGCCGCTTCGCCGCACCACTCAGGACTCTTGACATTGAACGCAACACCCTGGCGAGTCTTGAAGCCACTGGCCTCATCCCACATATTGTGGTTCAGCTCGATAAGGTAGCCACCTGTTATATTTGCAGGCTCCTGCAGTCCCTTTGTGTATTGGAATTGCTGGCCGTAGGCATTCTGAGACAAGGCGGTGCTCATATTGTCTCCATAGCTTGGGTTTTGTGCTTTGTACGCCTCTTCCATGTCAGTTATGGCCACGGAAGCTGCACCAACAGAGTTCTTCTCGCTGAGCAGATAGACGCCGCGATACTCACCGTCATAGTAAAGGTTTACCCAATTACAGCTTGCGGTATACGCAAGGCCCAGCTTAGTTGCCAGGTCCTTCATAAGCTTGTCATGCATCTGCGTCGCATCAAAGTAGCTGGCCAGCAGCACCCAAGTCTTTACCTGCTCCTTATTCCCCAGCAGATCGGAAGCCGTGTTCAGCTTGATCTGATAGGATTTCTTATCTGCATAGGTAAAGGTAGAATTGCCCCGCGCCTTAATTTGCTTAAGTTCACCGGAGTAAATAGAACCACCATCCGCGCTGACCATGCTCATAGATCCGGTTGTAATATTCTTTTTGTCTCTATCTACCCAATCGCGTCCCTGAGCAGAGTTACTACTGGTCAGATACACGGTAGAAATGGGCGACGCCTGCATCACACGGAAGGTCATTGTCTTGCCCGTGCCAACAGAAGCGGTGATTTCCCGATATCCGGCTGCATCCACATCTGCAACAGCGGTAAGATCTACGGAACTACTCCAATAAACAGTTCCCTTGTTGCCGGAAAGTGAGATTCTATCACTCGTGGGCTCTGTGGCAAAGGTCAGAGATAGCTTTGTCAAATCCGCAGACGACGGCAAGAAGAGGTACTTTGCACCGTCGACTTCCGCAAGGGCAATCGTTTGCCCATCCACCACCGCACTCACTCCGGTGACATTGGACGGCTTGGGGGCAGTCCGTGCGTGGAGAATATTCGACCACTTAGCACTATTGTAGACCTCGTTGTTTTCCGTAGGAACTTTCGTGCGGCCGGCTGCCACAAAATAGTAGTCCGTATCCGCTGTCAGCCCGGTGGCGATAAATGTAGTATCGTAGGTAGTTCCCAAGTAGGTCCTTGAGCTGGTGTCGTTGTTTTTATTGCACTGGAAAACATCGTAATACTCCGCGCCCAAGGCCGCAGACCAACTTAGTGTCAGCGTTGTTTCTGTGGAAGTCTCGCATTTGAGATTCTTTACATCGTTGGGGACAATAATGTAGGTCAAGGTTTTACTTCCGTAGTAATCACCGCGGCCCTCGCACTTAATCTCAGCCTTGCCCACATTTTTGCTGTCAGGCCATTGCACATAGAGGTCCGGGATTCTGCCATTAATAAGATTGGCATCGTTATTCTGCGTCAGAACATAGTCTCCGCGCTTGGCAAAGCTGCCGGGACGAACTCCACTGCCACTATAGTAGTAACTGGGTATCGGGGTAAGGTCGCGAGGTTTCTCAGGTGTTCCCAGCTTAAAGACGACTTCCTCGCTGTTTATATCAATACCCTTCGTATGGCATACAGTGCAGATGTGATTGTCATCCCATTTGTGGTCCACAGGCCGTTGGAAATCAGATCTATCCTTTGCCCCGCATTCCGGACAGGTGTAGGTGATATAGCCTCCTGTTACGCAGGTGCGGCTATCGCTCTGCGCGGTGACATAGGCGTAGCCATTCGCACAGGCATGGTATCTGCTTTCACCCAGCGATGCAAACTCGTTCTTCATAGGTACGCCATTTTTGAGAATCACTTGCTTGCCATCGGTGGTATTCAGCAGTCCACTGAACGCATACGCTCCCGTGGGCTTCAACGCCGTATTGCAGACCACGCAGGTAATCGTCCCTGTGGACATATCATACTTGCTGGAAGCATCTACCTTGTGGTTACCCAATTCGCAATCCGTTCGCTTCTCGGTATAAGTATCCAGCGGGTTGCCCTGATAGTCAATTGCACGCACCGTGAAGGTTTCCGTCGTTGCCTGCACCGTCAGGTACATACCGGTATAATTGTTGTGCGGGATCGCTTTTACATACTCATCGCGGTCATGGAACTCATTGCTCTTGCCACTGAGGTCACCGCAGACATAGTACACGACACCGCCGCGGCTATTTTCATCCTGCGCTATGCCTCCGATCATAGGATAAGTCCGCGCATAAGCGTGATCATCCCCACCGAACACAAAGTCAAAGCCCGCCTTTTCAATAGAAGAGATAATCTCCGGCGTTGCAGAAACAGACTCTGTGCCATAAATCGGCTCATGGGCTACAAGAACCTTCCAGATGCAGTCAGTGGTCAGGTTTTCGGCAATATCTGCAAGGGTCTCCGCCAGTTTCGTTCCGTTGTTAACAGTAACAACACAAACCTTACCATACTCCATCTTGTACCAGCTATTCTGGGTACTGACAGGCAAATCATAGATCGCGTTACTAATTTCACCGTCCGGATCGCCATAATATTCGTGGTTGCCCATAACATGGATCATGTCCACACCGCTGAGAGTCTCGCTGTTGACCGCGTTGAGGAACGGGCGCCAGTTTTTAGCATACTCCGTTACATTGTCAATAGCATCGCCGGTCTGGATAGCAAAATCATAGACCGTTTTGTTACTTGCCAGCTGGGTAAGGACACTGCTCAGGTTGGCATGATTCGAGGACTGAATATCGCCGAGGATAAAGAAGTTGGTCGACTCAGCCCCTGCCGCAGGCATCTTAAAGCTCTGCGTTTCAGACCAAGTCGTCCCGTCACCCACCTGATAGTAATAGGTCGCGCCGGGCTTCAGCCCCGTAAGGGACACCTTATTGCTCCGCAAAGCATCACCATGGCTGCTCTGCACAAAGGTCTGAATGGAAGAATTCCCCTCCACCGTGACAGCATTGGTCAGGTCATTTTCGGTGGAATATTTCACGAAAGCCTTTGCTGCAAAACCATCAATCTGGGTAAGCCAAGTTATGCTCTTAGTATTTGGCACAGATACGCCGTTGGTCATGATGCCAAAGGGTTTGCCGCTGTTCTCCGCCGTCCGCTCACAGACGATCACCCGCTGATTCCAAGAGCGCCCGCTGTTGGCCTTTTCCGCATAGAAGGTATACTCACCCTCAGCATTAAAGGTATAGGCCAACTTGCCCTTCATATTTGTTTTGCCCAGCTTGGTAGGCTCCTTAGAATCTTTATTTACCTGATAGATGTTTGCACGGGAAACAGGCTTTCCCGCTGCATCCGTCACGGTCAGCTCCGTCGCCATTCCGGCAACCACCTGCTCACAGCTAAGTTGATACCCCGCCGTCAGAGCAATCTCCTGTGCCGTGCCGGAGAAGGTATAGGTCGTGCCGTGCTCCGTGCCATCGTCAATGGTATAGGTTCCCTGCGTGACGGTGTATTTCAGTTTGCTATCCTGCGCAGCGTCCGCGGGGATTTTGATCGTAAGATACCCCAATTCAGAGACATAATCCCCCTCTGCTACGCTTTGCAGGCCAAATAGCCGTGCCATAAGCGATGCCGGTTTCTTCTGAATCGTAATCTTAGCCTGATTCTTATTCAGCGCATTCGTATCCAGCGTTAACGCATATCCGTCAACACCTTCCACCGTTGCGCCCGCAAGATACTTCGCAGCATCACCCATGGTACTGAAGTCCACTGTCACCTCTGCTGCGGTCACATTCTCGCCGGTATTGTTCACAACGCAAAGGGAATACTCCTTGCCAATCTCCGGGGCCTCCGGCTGGGAGAGAACATTGATAGCAGAGCGCATCCCCTCCTGGTTTTCCACCCGGAAGGTGCGGGTCTCGGTGGTCACATTGCCGTAGAAGTCCTTGAGCCGGATCGAGAGGGTGTGAGAGCCGTTACGGAGGTTCACGCCCTTAAGGTAGAGCGAGCCTTCGTTGATTTCCAGCTGGTCGGTGTAGTCCTTGCCGTCCAAAAGCACGCGGATTCCGCTCTGATCGATACCGGTGGCATACTTGTCGGTGAGCTCACTGTCAGAATACACCGCCGAGAAGGTGAGGTTGCCGCTGCTCAGCACAGTAGAGCCGTCCCCGGCTAACACTGTACCGCTGCCGGTCTCCGTGACAGACTCCAGCACAGGACGAGTAATATCGTTGGTGTTGGTGCCGTAGATAAATTGGACATTATCCACAAGAATATTTCCTGCATGCAATGTAGACATGGTTGCTGTTTTGACTACACGGAAAGTGTAGGCCCGGTAGACATCAATGGGCATCTGCATAGCGGAAATGTCCGCCTCCACCCAAATCCAACCTTTACCTGCCATATCGCCTAAGGTAGTCAATACAACTTCGTTCCCCTCAGCATCCGTTCCCTTTGCGTAATACTGGGTATACATTGTTGTTCCTTTGGGAATTCGGCCTTTTTGTCCATTTTCGCCGAATCCTACATAAGTAAAGCTACCATCGGCATTTAGTGTGTTATATCCGCCATCTGTCTTTGCCTCTGTTTCTCCGGTTACAGCTCCTGCCATAATTGCCTTCAGCAGATAGGGGCAATCCTTTAAGTCTGCAGGCACATTGACCCACATACCGATTTTTGTGGGCTGCACATTATTAACATAAAGGTCACAGGAAAAGCCGCCATCCGCTGCCGCTGCAGCAGTTGTACCAACATCCGCAAAGTTAAAGCAGAGTTTAAACGCTTTCTCGCCAAAACGAACACGCTCATCTTGTGCTGCACTAACAACTCCAGACCCATCAAAGGAAACTCCTGCTTTAGTCGCGGTTCGAACCCAAAGGCCATTCTGTTGAATATGCTCATTGGTCAACTGTCCATATGTAGTATCATCGCCGATGCCGCCATTACTTTTGTTTGTGATGTAGGTATTCCAATTGGCATTACTCCTAGTTTCAAAATCCATGAGTACCAGAGGCTCCAAACCTACAACAAGTTCGATCTCGCCGACCACAGTTTTGTTGTTTGTCAAGGAAACTTTAGCTGTTGCACGCAGAGAATTGTTTTCATCCGCAACAAAAACATTTCCTGAAAACTTTCCAACCGTGAAGATATGATTCAAATTTACACGCTCAGCATTCTGCTCTGCTGTGCATTCTGTCCATGTATTTGTACGCATGTCAAGCATTTCAGCTTTATCATGCGTCAGCGTTGTGTTGACCTTAATCTCCCCGTTATCGTAGCTGATTGTGCGATTTTTCTCTGTAAAATAAGTATTATATGTTCTAGTTTCTGTAGAGCCCCACTCTATTTTCTGCTGGATACCTATGCTACCATTAAGAGACATATAAACTTTGCCGTTGGAATCGGAGTATTTCCATTTTGGAAAACCTGCAGTCGGAACATTACGCCCCTCCCATGCTTTCTCCTCAACCAGTGCATTATACTTATAGCTAATGGGCTTACTCTCATTCAGCGTCCACTCAAAGTCCCCATCCTTATATTTGACCTCACGGCCTTGCCATGTGGGCTTGAAGGTCAGGTCACTGGTCTCGCCAAAGTCTATGGAAACACTGGAGTTTGTAAAGCCCAGTTTATCCGGCCACTGAACCTGAATGCTGGTCTGGCCAACAATTTTTTCACCGGATTTCAGGCCCACAGTAACTTCGCCACAGGTATCGGCTGCCGTGTAAAGTCCTTTGGCATCAATACTTCCGTTGCCAGAGAGAACCGTCCAGGCAGCGTCCTCGGGAACATCTGCACTGCTGCCGGCCGCATCTACGCCCGCTGCGCTAAACTGCACCGTGCTGCCGGGGGTGTAAACCTCCGCATTGGGTGTAAGCACTGCGTGATCGAACTGCCCTGTGGGCTGTGCCTTAGAAAGCACCATAATGGTGTTGGACACCTTGCGCTCGTAACCATCGGACGGACGGCAGCGCAGGGTCAGGCCAGCCGATGTATTGTTTTCCGACTCACCCTCACGCTGGGTTGCAAAGGTGGAGGAGCCGCCGCCGTCCAGATTAACGGCCTGCACGCAGCCCAGAGACTCCATTGTAGCACCGACCTCCGCCATGGTCATACCAACGGAATAAGGTGCCTGGCGGCCGTCTACCATCATCATTACCACCGTACCGTCCGCCTTAATGCCGATGGCTGTGCGGGATGCACGGGTAGAATTGTCAAGGTCACTGCGGGCGTGGCCATCTTCAAAAATATCGCCAAAGCTGGCAACTGCCTCCAGCACATTGCCGGCCGCAATGGCTGCATTACATTCCTGCGCGCTGGTGATATGCGCACTGCCTTCTTTATCGATCCAGAATGTAGTGCTGGTCGGCTCATTGATCACAGTACCGCTCATGATAAAAGCGCCCGTGGGACGCCCATTGCTCATGTCGTAGCCTCCGGCGTTAATGGCGCCAACGACATTGGTGCTGCGGCGGGTCTGCATACTCTGCGCCTGCTTGGTTGTCTCCGTCATGGCCCAGTTTCTGCCGGTTTGAATGGTTTTAATGTCATCGTCACCGTAGCCCACTGCCACAGAGGCCGTGGATCCCTTTCCGACCTTGATCTCCATCACATGCCCCATCATCTGCTGTGTCAGCGAAGCATTATTTAAGATCCATTCATACTCTGTCACATCGGGTGTGACAGCATATTTTTTCTCTGATATTTGCTGAATCCCCAGTGTTCCAAGGCCTCCCTCCGCCTTGGCATCCACCGCCAGCACCTGCATAGGGATCAGAGAAACCACCATGCACAATGCAAGCAAAACCGTTAGCATTCTTCTTCGCATCATTTCTTCTCCTTTGTTTTTATTGGGCTTCATTTTTGAAAACTGAACACTCTTATCCAACGCCGGTTTCAATGCAAAAAGAGCTTACCCCCCTGGGGCTTGGTAATTATACTCCAGTCTGTACTTACATATATCTACAGTGTATTATACTCCTTAAAAATGGAATTGCAAGGTAAAAAATCAAAATTTCGGAAAAAGTTTTTCAAAGTGTTGTCCTCTCGGTTCGAAGTGATAATTTATATATTTTCCCAGTTTTTAGGCAGTTGTAGTTTTTTGTCATGCAGACAAGAAATTTACGATAAAGCGCTCGTCTTTTGCAGTTTATCTGCCGCCGAATGTCGAAAAATCGCCCCAAATACGGCAGGTCATGGATTTGCCGTATTTGGGGGTGGGTTACACTGTTAAGCTTATCGGTTACTGTCCTCCGGTGCAGGTGCTTGTTCGCCGCCGGAGACGCTTTCAGGCTGTGCCGTTGTCGGGTCTGCCGAAGCGTCCGGGGTGGAGGCCGCGCTTTCCTCCAGAGAGTAGCTCGGCGCCGCCGAGGCGGTCGTTGGCTCCGCTGACATATCGGCGGTATTGCCGGCTGTTCCGGTTGCGTTGCCGATCGTACCGTCGCTGCTCAAATTAGGGGTACCGGAGTAAGAGCCCCACTGCGGGGTAACGGTCAGCTCGCTGTTTGCATCGGCGTTTACCGTAAAGTGCAATTTGTCGGTGGTGAGCTGCCCGGTATAGCAGTCAACCTCGGCATAACTGATTTTGCAGTATCCGTTTTGGGCCGTGCCGGTGGGGGTGAGCGTGATAGTATACTCTCCTGCGGCGGTAAAGGTGACTGTGGTAGTGCCGCTCTCGGTTGTAATTTTTACAGACTCGTTTTTATCAGCAGATACATCGACCGTATAGGTGGCAGCCTGAATCACCGTCGTTCCTGAGGAGGCGGTGGCGGTAAACCAAGCCCAGCTTACGCCGCACAGACAGAGGGTACATACGCAGATGGCCAGCACGGAGGGCACCAGAATGCGGGCCAGGCCGTCTCCGTGGGGCTGGCCGTGTTTTTTGCGGCGCGGGCCGGGGATATTCACGGCGCCATCTCCTTTCTGGAAGCTTGCATAGGCAATCAAAAGGCATATCGCCCTTACCGGGGATGTGCCCTTTGATTGCCCCTCCGCCCGCAGGCGGAGGGGACTTGAAAGCAAAATTTACTTAGGAACAACGGTGTACCAGGTGTCGGTGCCGTGGTTTTCAGTCACAACCTTGTAGCCGTCGGCCACGAAGTTGGTGTGCGCACCCTCAGCCTGGCAATCCGCCGGGTTGAAATTCACGAAGGTGCCGCCCGTAACGATGATCTTGGCGGTGCCGTTTGCGCGGTTTGCGTCATAGCAGTTCAGAACAAATTCATCTGCTTTTGCGCTGTCCGGATACTTCTGCTGTACGGAGTAGAAGCCGCCCTGAATAATCGCAGTGCCCTCCAGGACATACACGGCGTGGATATTGCCGTTAAAGGTGCCGCTTGTAATGGTGACGGTAGAGCCGTCCTGAACATCCACGGCATAGCAGTCATTCTCCTTGGCAGCAAAGGTGCCGTTACCAGTAATGGTCAGATTAGCGCCGTTCTGAGCGGAAACCAGGGACCAGTTATACGCCCCGTTGTGTTCCCAAATGTCTGCAGTATTTGCAAGTGTCTTGCCATCGAGGTCAAGTGTGGACTTAACATTTCCGCTTACGGTAATCGTCTCGGTCGGGGCAATATCCTTGCCAAGTGTAACAATCTTTCCACCGTTCAGCAAAGCGGTAAGTTCAGCCTGGTTTACTGCCGGATAAGTAGCATCCTTATCATACTGGGTGCCGAAGCTGTCGCTCTCCACCGTGTACTGCGTAGCCACCACATTCAGACCGAAGTTGATGGAAGCTGCCTTCTCGGTGGAAATGGCGTTGGCCTCGTTGCCCACGGATTCCGGCATATAGACCTTCATTCCGAAAATCACTTCACCACCAGGAAGGAGCTGGTTAACAACACCATCGTCGGTCTTTTCCAACTCGAAATTGACGAAATTGCGCTCGCTATTCCAACCGGAAAAATTCTTCGTGAACACACCTGCATCGAACCACGCCGCAGCTGCATCGGTAGTAGGATTCCCAGTGTTACAGGCCAAAATTGCCGTTGTAGCGACCTTCAGGTAGTTGGAGAGCTTATAGGGTTTACCGTCCTTGTTTGTACCGGCGGTCTCCGAAATAATATTCATGCCGATCTTGTACTTGAGTGCCAGGTTACCGGCATTCTTGATTTTCAGCTCCACCACTCTTGTGTGGCCCGGCTCAAACAGAGTGCCCTCTGCGCCGAACAGGTCGGTGGCATTGTCGAGGGTTTTCCACTCGCCGTTTGCGGTGGTTCTGTACTGCACCTCAAGGTCCAAATTCCCCGCCTGGATCTTATTGACCTCGGTGGAGGCGGTGTCGGTGAACCACGCGAAGGTGGCGCCGATGAGCATTGCCACACACATGAGCAGAGCCAGTGCGCTGGTGAGCAATGCCCGCTTGGTAGATTTGCTGCTTGTCATCGCGTTTTAACCTCCCTATTATTTAATTTCAATGACAATATGTAAACACTGTCTTTCCAGTGATCACACCGGGGCGGTATCTGAGGGCGTCTCGTCCTTTTGCGGGGTCTGGCCGCCGCTTTGCGCCATCTGCGCCTTCATCTGCAGCAGCTCCTGCATCATCCGCTGGGTCTCGGCGCGGTCGGCTTCGATTTTATCCCGCTCCGCCTGCAGCTGGGCCTGCTGCTCTGCCTTGTACTTGCGGAACAGGCGAATGCACCGCACGCCCTCCAGCAGAATCAGCACCAAAAACGGCACCAGAATGCACACGATATACCCGGGGGTGGACTTCAAAAACTGGAAGAAGGTGCCCGCCTTGGGAATGTGGCTGCTGTATTTGCCCAGCACATAGGGATAGGTGACCACGGTCTCGTCGTCCGTGTCCGTGGTGGTGCCGTAGGTGATAAAGCCCGGCTCGCCGCTGGCGTCGGTGGTGAGCCTGCGTATCTTATGGGTGACGGTTTCCCCGTAGTTTGCGGTGTTTTGGGAGGTGTAGGCAATGATGTCGCCCTCCTGCAGGGTGGCGGGGTCAACCTCCTTGACCAGCACCAAATCCCCGGCATTAAAGTCGGTTTTGCTCATGGAGTCGGACAGGACGATGAACGCCTTGTAGCCGAAGAGCTTCCGGTCCGCCCGGTCAAAGGTGGACACGGATATGACGGTGAATACCATCATCCCCACGGCAAAAACCACCATCAGCCACACGAAAATGCTTCTGATAACCTTCCATGCCTTCATTTGCGCTGCTCCTTATGTATCGATTTTCACTCGAATAGTTTATTCGGATTATTCTTGGTTTGGGTGGCCTCGGCGCACAGGGTAAAGAGGAGGTCCAGGTTCTCGCTCTCGTTGCCGCTATTTTCCGGGTAGTGGAAGGTCACGGTCAGATTCCGGCGCTGGCCCACCGGCAGAATGTCCTCTGCGGCGGTGACATTCTCCCGGGTCAGCTGCCCGGCGGTGCCGGTGCAGAGGACCTTGTCCCCGTCCTTTACCGTCACGGTCAGCACATCGGCAAGGCCCCCGGAGACATTGTCCAGGTACAGCCGGTAATACACATCCCAGGTGCTGTCGTTTTCCACGAAGAAGCTCTTTACAACGGTCATCCCCGGCTCAAAGCGGAACTCATGCTCCCGGATCACGGGCTTGCCGTCATTGAGATTGATTTTTACCTCCCCTGTGTGGAAGCGATTGTTCTCCACGGAAACGGAGGTGTATACCAGAGCAAAGGTGGTGATGCAGAGGCAAATCACAAGAATAATGATGGTGATAATGCCCCCGGTGAGCTTTTTAGCGGTTTTGGTCTCAGGCATCGGCTTCGTCCTCCTTCCGTCTGCGCAACACGAGGAGAAGGAGCAGACCGCCGGAGCAGACCCCGGCCACGGCCCACAGCATACTCCGGGAGGCGTCGCCCGTTTCCGGGTTGTCCAGGCTGCCGGTTTCCTCCACCCACCACTTGAAGTCGGCGATCAGGTCCTGACTCTGATATGCATTGCCCACGCTTGTGTCTAAGTACGCAGTGATCTCATAGTATAGCTCCTGGGTAACGGAGCTTTCAGAGGCCAGCTTGTGCGTCAGGCTCTGGGGCATAGCCGCTATTCCGCCGTCGTAGAGGGTCTCCCCTGTGTTGAGGAGCTTGATCCGCACCTGCAGCACCTGGGCTAATTTCTCGTAGCCCGGGCGGACGACGGCCTTATAATGCACGGTGACCTTGTCGTGATAGGACACCTGCACGCAAAAATACTTTGTCTCGCTGTCGCCGGGGAACATATTGCCCACCGTAAAGGGCGTGTTGTCCTCCGGCTGCTTATTATAGAGGGCAATGGTGGCCGCCTTTTGGGCCGCGGCGGCGCTCTGGGCGGGCGCCGGGGCGGAGGAGGTGCCGGTGCCGCTGTCGGGAGTCCGGGTGTCCTCCGTCCCGGTGTCCTCCTCGGGGGTGATCAGGTTGTCCGGCACGGTCACGGCGCCGGGGTCGCTGTCGGTCAGCCTGGCGCGGATAAGGGTACCGGCCAGGACCAAAAGGCTGAGCCCCAGGAGTACAGCCAATATAATTATAATAATCTTGGTTTTCTTTTTCTGCTCCACTTCCGACTCACTCCTCCTTCAATTATTCTTTCTTCGCTGAAAGCAAAGGCTTTGGCAATCGGATTCTCTTCGTCCTTAAAACGCTGAAGAGTTTTCAAATGATAATAGCGCAGGACACCCTTCTTGGGTTCCCTGCGCACACCTTCCCTTTCCGGTATCGTAGTAAGCCTACTTTATCGACAGTTCGGTACGCAACATCTCTGTATAATTTAAGTAAGTGCTGCTCACTCATGTACCCTTAAAAAATATACCATCGCTCTTTGAAGGAATCCAGTGAAATCACAGGTTTTTTGCGCTCAATTAAAAAGCTCGATTATCAAAGCGCCGAAATGACCCGCTCCCTATTCCTGCAACTGCTCTGCATGGATACACTATTTTTCCCATTGTCCTTTTTACGCTATGGATTATACAATAATTTGTTTCCTATTTCAAGTCTTTTTTAAGGAAGTCCTCGTTTTCTCATTTAGCTATATAAAAGTAATCCGTCCGTTTTTGTGCAAAAGCACGGCAACTTGACCGTCTCCCCCTCTTTTGCCCCATTTCCGTCTCCGTCTGCAAAAAAACTTACAAAAACCTATTGACAATATCAGTTAGATGTGCTAAACTCCATAGCAGTTAGATGAATCTAACTTCAGGAAATAATCTCTCCCGATTTCATGACCTGCATGGCAGACCACTGCCGCCGCCTGCGCTCCGGCGTCCGGCCGGACCCTGTGGCGGCTGTCTGAATAAATCTAACGGAAAGGAGTTTTTCCCATGTTATCCTGGTTTTCTGCCAACCTATCAACCATTGTCATTTCCCTTCTCTTACTTGCTGTTATCTTTCTCATTGTTCGCCATTTGATTCGCCAGCGAAAGCAGGGAAAGCACTCCTGCGGTGGCAACTGCGGTGCCTGCGGCGCCTGCAAAAGCTGCCACAGCAAACCCTGAACTCGGAAAACTGCGAGGGTCGCCACCCCCGCGGTTTTTCGTTTCCCGCCGCATTAGCACTCTCCGACCAAGAGTGCTAAAATTCATATTCTGTTCATAAAATTTGCTGGATTTGTTCACACCTCCGCCGTAGAATCATAATTGTTCCGAGGGGAACAGAGAAGGTAATTCCAAACCGTTTATATAGGAGGTCATCATCATGTTGAATCGTAATCATGCACTGAGTGTTTTCGATCCCTTCCGCGAGATCGAGAAAGTTGAAAAGAGCTTCTTCGATGATCCCTGGGCCAATTTTGGCCGGACCTTCACCGACTCCTTCCGTACCGATGTCACCGACGAGGGCGACCACTTCAAGATCACCGCAGATTTGCCGGGCTTTGAGAAGGAGAATATCCACCTGGATCTGAGCGACGATGTCCTGACCATCTCGGCCCAGCGTCATTCCGAGCACGAGAACAAGGATAAGCGCGGCAAGTACCTGTGCTGCGAGCGCAGCTATGGCACCTACAGCCGCAGCTTCAATGTCTCCGGCATCGACACCGCCAATATCAAGGCCAAGTACGACAAGGGTGTCCTGGAGCTGATCCTGCCCAAGGTCACCCAGGAGGCCAAGCAGTCGAAGCGCCTGGAGATCGAATAAGCGCAAACCCGCGCCAAGGCAATGGCCCCGGCGTAAAAACTCAAAAGGGATGCCCTCATCGGCATCCCTTTTTTTATTGCAAAAATTTGTATTGCAAAGAATTCGTAGGGGCGGACGCCTCTGTCCGCCCGCCCGGGTTTGTACCGCACCTCTTGCAAAGCCCTGTCATTGCGAGACCAGTTCGCAAACTGGTCGTGGCAATCCGCGTCCCACATACTCCACTCGTCCCCCATATAAAAAACGCCGAGGCAAACGCCTCGGTGCTTAGCGTGCCAAAAAAATATTTTTACCACGCTGCTCAGGTTTTTGAAACCTTAAAAAAGTTTCAAAAACCATTGATTTTAATGGTAAGGGACTCCCTTCTTGGGTTTCCCTCACACGCCCTTCCTTACCGTTATCGTAATTCCTACCACTCTATCGACAGGCCCCCGCTTTCTTTCACTTTTTCGCATCACTGCCAAAGAACATATCCGCCCAGAATTTGTAGGTGTGGCTGTGCTCGGCGTACCACTCGTGGTTATCCTCTTTTATCTTGTCCGTATCGGCGTATTTCTCCAGAGCTTGGCAGGCCTGCACATAGGCTCGCTGCAGGGCGCGCATCCGGGCGGACATATGCTCCAAAAGACTCATGATCTTCGCCGGATTCTCCTGGAAGAAGGTGCTGAAATTGTCATGGTTGATGATCTTCACCACCGTGGGCTCCAGGGCCACCGCCGTGGTGTTCCGGGGGCGGGTCTCCAGGAAGCTGATGACATTCAAAAAGTCCCCCGCTTCGATCTCCACCACCAGCTTCTCCTCCGGGGTGCCGTAATTGATGTACACGCCCACGCGGCCCAGCATCACATCGTAAATGGCCAGCTCAAAGCTCTTTTCCTTCAGAATGATCTGCCCTTTTTTGAACTTTTTTTCCTTGCCTTCGATCATCTTTCCTGTTCCCTTTCTCATTTTTCACCATTGTACCCTACCGGGGCGCGGATTGTCAATGGAAGTAAAAACGATTTTAATATTGTGTCCCCCGCACAGGCCGCAAAGGCCCGTGCGGGGGACATTTTTGTGCGCTTTTACCGAACAAGCCCCCGGCGGTATTCCGCGTTCAGCTCCCACAGTTCCTTTTCACCGTCGATATACGGCTGGTAGAAGGCATCCACCCGACCGCCGCCCAGATTGTCGCAGCCATTGCAGCCCTCACAGCTGCTGCCGCAGGCGGCCAAGCCTTGCCGGACGATCTGTTCACGCTGGGCCCGGGTGGTGTCCCGGATCAAAATTGATTGCATAAGCCTCACTCCTTATCCGGCCCGCACCAGCATATTTTCGGCAAAAATGCCGTAGCCCTGGGTGGGATCGTTGATCATCACATGGGTCACGGCGCCCACCAGCTTGCCGTTTTGCAGAATGGGACTGCCGCTCATACCCTGGACGATGCCGCCGGTGGCCTGGAGCAGCTCCGGGTCCGTGATGCGCAGCAGCAGGTTTCGGGTGGAGTCCGCATCCCGGAATACCTTCACGATCTCCACCTGATACTCTCGAATTTCCTCACCGGAAACGGTGGAGAGGATCACCGCACGGCCGCTCTTCACTTCCTCGGCACCGGCCACAGGCACCGCCTGGCTCCGAGCAGGGAAATCGGCGTCAGATACGGTGCCGAAGATGCCGCCGTCACTGTTCACCGTCACCGTGCCCACATCCCGCTGCACGGAAAAGTCGCCCTTCAGCTCGCCGGGCTCACCCTTTTCGCCCTTCTTTACCGCTTTCACGGTGGTCTCCATAATGGAGCCGGAGCCCAGGCTCATAAGCTGGGCCGTGTCCACATCGGTAATGCCGTGACCCAGGGCGCCGAAGCTGCCGCTCTCGGGGTCATAATAGGTCATGGTGCCGATGCCGGCCATGCTGTCACGGATCCATGCCCCCAGGCGGACGCTGCCGTCATCGCCGCACACAGGGGTGATGTCCACCGTTTCATACGCCTGACCCCGCTGAAGGGTCATCTGCACCGCCTTATCTCCGTTTTCCCGGAGCAGCTCCTGCAAATGCTCCGTGGAAACGATTTTTTCGCCGTTAAAGGTCAAAAGCAGGTCACCCTCTCGGATGCCGCACTGTAGAGCCGGACTCCTGCCGTCCTCCAGCTCTGACACATCCACCACCAGTACGCCGTCGGCAAAGAGCTTGATGCCCACTGCCTGCCCCAAGGGGATCACGGGTTTCTCCTGGGCGTAGGCGTCCCGAACGCAGGCTGTAAGCGCCAGCAAAATCGCCGCGCACAAGGCCGCCGCGCGCCCCCAAAGGGATTTGCCTCTTGCCTCATACATGCAGCCACCCCTCGCTTTTTCATTTTTTGTCGTCGACGACAACCATTACTTTGCGCCGCCGGAGCGAAAAAATGACCGGCAATTATAGGAGAATGTGTCTCGATTTTCTGCGGCTCATTGATTTATATTATAATGTAAAATAATCGTATAAATTTGGATATTTCTCAAAAAATCCCATATATCCTCCCTCTCCGCCCCCACCGGGTTCTTGCTTTTCGGAGAAAGACACAGTATAATAGTTCCCATACATTTACCCCACCGAAAAGAGGTTTACGCCATGAGGATCACCGTAAAAGTTGGCACATCCACCCTGACCCATGCCACAGGCCGGCTGAACATCCAGCGCATCGAGAAGCTGTGCAAGGTACTCAGCGACCTGAAAAACGCCGGTCACGAGATCATCCTTGTCTCCTCCGGGGCCATCGGCATGGGCGTGGGCAAGCTGAACCTGCCCGGCCGGCCGGCCGATATGCCCGGCAAGCAGGCCGCTGCCGCCGTGGGCCAGTGCGAGCTGATCTACACCTACGATAAGCTCTTCGGCGAATATAATCACACCGTGGCGCAGCTCCTGCTCACCGGCGAGGACATCAAAAACGGGCAGCGCAGTCACAATGTGCGCAACACCCTCACCCGCCTGCTGGAGCTGGGCGCCTTGCCGGTCATCAATGAAAACGATGCCGTGGCCACGGACGAGATCGGCGTGGAGAACACCATCGGTGAAAATGACACCCTTTCCGCCATCGTGGCCGCCGCCATCGGCGCAGACCTGCTGGTGCTGCTGTCGGATATTGACGGTCTCTACGACAGCGACCCCCACCAAAACCCCGATGCCCGCATCATTCCCACTGTGGAAAATGTGGACGATCACATTTACGCCCTGGCCGGCGGCACCGGCTCCGCCCTGGGCTCCGGCGGCATGGTCACCAAGCTCAACGCCGCCGTCATCGCCACCTCTGCCGGCTGTGAGATGGTCATTGCCAACGGCAGTAAGCCCGACCTGCTCTACGACATCGCCCAGGGCAAGCCCGTGGGCACAAGATTTTTGAAAAGGAAGGTGTAACGCCATGACGACTATGGAAATCATCCGCCGCACCCGGGCCGCCCGGAGCAGCCTGCACACCCTGACGGCGGAGGATAAGAACCGCCTGCTCCTGTCCATGGCTCAGAGCCTGCGGCAGCATACAGATGACATTCTCGCCATCAACGTCCGGGATGTGGAAGCCGCCCGGGGCAAAATTTCCGATGTGATGCTGGACCGTCTCCGGCTGGATGAAGGCCGCGTCGCCGCCATGGCCGACGGGCTTTGCGCCGTGTCCCGGCTCCCGGACCACACGGGCCGCATCCTCAGCGAAGTGAAGCGCCCTAACGGCATGACCATCTATAAAAAGCAGGTGCCTCTGGGCCTGGTGGCCATCATCTACGAGAGCCGTCCCAATGTCACCTCCGATGCCGCGGCCCTGGCCATTAAGAGCGGCAATGTCTGCGTCCTGCGCAGCGGTCGGGAGGCCATCGGCAGCGCTCGGGCCATCACCGCCGCTCTGAAGGAGGGCATCGCCGCCGCAGGCGGAAACCCCGATATTCTCAATATTTTGGAGGACACCAGCCACGACAGCGCCCGTCAGCTCATGCAGGCCAAGGGTTTGGTGGACCTGCTCATTCCCCGGGGCGGCGCGGGCCTCATCCGGGCCTGTGTGGAAAACGCCACCGTCCCCTGCATCGAGACCGGCACCGGCATCTGCCATGTCTATGTGGATGAATTTGCCGACCTGGAAAAAGCTGTAAAAATCATCATCAACGCCAAAACCAGCCGTCCCTCCGTCTGTAACGCCGAGGAGGTCTGCCTGGTCCATAGGGCCGTGGCGGAAAAATTCCTGCCCATGCTGAAAAAAGCCCTGGTGGATGACCGCCGGGCGGCGGGGCAGATCCCCGTGGAGCTGCGCCTGGACCCGGCGGCGGCCCGGATCATCCCCGGCACCCCCGCCTCCGAGCGGGATTTTGACACGGAGTTTTTGGATTATATCCTGGCCGTGGCTGTGGTAGACAGCGTAGACGCCGCCATCGCCCACATTTTGCAGCACTCCACCGGTCACAGCGAGGCCATCGTCACGGAAAACGCTGAAAATGCCCGGCGCTTTGAGGAGGAAACGGACAGTGCCGCCGTTTATGTCAATGTCTCCACCCGCTTCACCGACGGCGGCGAATTCGGCCTGGGCTGCGAAATGGGCATCTCCACCCAAAAGCTCCACGCCCGGGGTCCCATGGGCCTGGACGAGCTGAGCACCTATAAATATATCATCCACGGCAACGGCCAAACCCGCTGACCGCCACCGTAAACTCTCCCAAACATCCGTAGGGGCGGGGTTCTACCCCGCCCTTTTTTTAACCATCAACCTCCGTAGGGTGGCTCCCATATGTGCCACCACCCCACGCACTACTTGCCACGCACCCCCTGCAAAAAACCATGTCATTGCGAAGCCAGTGCGCACACTGGCTGTGGCAATCCGCCTTCCCCGTCCCCTCGGCCCCTTGCCTAAAGGGGGCTGGCACGGCGACCCCCAATTTGTTCCTACTCCAAAGTCGGCTGGATTTAAACCATCATATTTTGT
>OHAU01002184.1_pt1 | contig 19499 bp, 18 predicted proteins | sample 1577181 | NCBI WGS metagenome assembly OHAU01 (sample SAMEA3541472, study PRJEB24748) | human gut metagenome | biome: human gut; feature: human-associated habitat; material: faeces | place: China | collected 2012 | reverse complement strand
GCGGACGCTGGAAATTTTGACCGCGGCCACTCGCTCACCTCGCTTCCTCTGCCACCGGCAGCGCTCGGTTCGCTCCCCACGACCAGTGTGCTTTACCACTTCATATATTCCTCAATGGCCTGATTCTTACCGCCGTCGGACTTAGGTTCCGGCCGCTTTTCCTGCTCCAGGGCCTGCGGGGTGTGCAGGCCCTCCTGGTTCCAGCGGCGCAGGATGCCGTTTAAGTATTTCCAGTTCATGCCCTGCTTTTTCAGCACCGTTTTTTCGTAGGCAATGGCCACCATCTCCGGGGAAAAGCCCCAGTCCATCCACTGGCCGATGTACTTCTCCTCCGCCTCCACCGGCCGGCGGTCCCCCATTTGCAGGGCGGCCATGTATTCCCCGGTCCGCTCCCGGCGCTGGGACACCGACCGGAGAAACCGGGCGGCGGATTCCTGGTCAAACAGGCCCCGCTTTGCCCAGTAGTGTCCCTCCCGCTCGATGAAGGCCACCGTGGGCCGGCGGCCCGGGCCGTAGCGAAGCTCCTGGTTTTCTACGCAGTGGCGCACCAGCAGGAAGATCACATCCGCCGGCAGCCCCACCTCCCGGTGGAGGCTGGCCAGACGCTTCAGGTCCATGGTGGTGAGCTTTTTGCCCAGGGCCCGCTCCGTCTCCTCCACCAGCATTTGAAATTCGCCGTCCCGCAGCAGGTCCCCCAGCTCCCGGTCGGTAAACTCCGCCGGCCGGCGAATCGGCTCCGGCACCGGCAGGGCCTGGGCACGGATGAGGCCCAGCTTCTCCAGCTTGGTCTGGGCCGCCTGGAGCCGCAGGGCGCTCAGGTGCAGGCGCTCCATCAGCTCCTCCGGCGTCACTGCCCCCTCCACGCGCATAAGGCACAGGTACAGCAGCGCCGCGTCGCCGTCGGAAAGGTCCAGCAGGGCGTCCACCTGTCGGGCAGGCAGGGTGAGCATCTGCTCCCGATCCTGAATTATATAGCCTGCCATACGCCCGCCCCTTTCAACTACTGGCAAAAAAACTTCTTTTTTCTGCCAGAAAGACTGCACAATAATGCAGAGTATATTTTACACGAAAACCCCCTTTTCGTAAAGCCGCGAAAGCGTTTTATTTGTTAATTTTTTATTTTCGTACAGAAAAGGCTTTTCCCCATGGAAAAATGTGCTATAATAAAGTGATTTAGTATGAGGATGTATACCCTTTTTCGGAAAAAGAACAGGAGGCAGCTATGGCGAATCGAATCACAGTGAACATCTGCGGCGAGGACTACACCCTGGTGGCCGAGGAAAACACCGCCTATATGGAGCAGGTGGCGTCTCTGGTGGACAAAAAAATGACCGAGATCATCGCAGGGGCCAAGGTGGGCCGGGGCGACGCGGCGGTGCTGGCGGCGATAAACCTGGCCGACGAGCTGCTGAAAAGCGAGCAGACGGCGGAGAACCTGCGCCGCCAGGTGAAGAGCTATCTGGACGAGGCCGCTCAGGCCAAAAACGAGGTCTCCGAGCTGAAGCGTCAGCTCTACAAGGCCCAGCAGCAGGGCCGGAAGTAATGGAGCTTCTCTCCCCTGCCGGGTCCCCGGAGGCCCTGCTGGCCGCCGTGCAAAACGGGGCCGATGCCGTGTACATGGGCCTGGGCAGCTTCAATGCCCGCCGCAGCGCCCGGAATTTTACCGATGAAACCTTTCCCCAGGCCGTGGACTACTGCCACCGGCATGGGGTGAAGGTCTACCTGACCCTCAACACCCTCCTCACCGACCGGGAGCTGCCCGAGGCGGCGGAGACTCTCCGCAAGGCAAGCGCCTGGGGCGTGGACGCGGTGCTGGTGCAGGACTGGGGCCTGTGGCTTTTGGCCCGGCAGGTAGCCCCGGATCAGCCCCTCCATGCCAGCACCCAGATGAGCCTGCACACCCTGGCCGGAGCCCGTCTGGCGGCGGAGCTGGGCATGGAGCGGGTGGTGCTGGCCCGGGAGCTTTCCGCCCACGACACGGAAGTCATCTGCCGCCGCTGCGGAGCGGAGGTAGAGGTGTTCGGCCACGGAGCCCTGTGTATGTGCTACTCCGGCCAGTGCGCCATGAGCGCCATGATCGGCGGCCGCAGCGGCAACCGGGGCACCTGCGCCCAGCCCTGCCGGCTGCCCTATGCCCTGGGCGAAAAGCGCGGATACCTGCTGAGCTTAAAGGACAATAATCTCTCCCCCTATCTCCGGCAAATGGAGGAAATGGGGGTGGCGTGCCTGAAAATCGAGGGACGCATGAAGCGGCCCGAGTATGTGGGGGCGGTGACGGGCATTTACCGCCGTCTGCTGGATGAAAAGCGTCCCCCCTCCCCGGCGGAGTCGGCGCAGCTGGAGCAGGCCTTTTCCCGCAGCGGCTTTACCGACGGATACTGGACGGGCAAGCGTGGCCCGCAGATGTTCGGTATGCGGCCCGAAAATGCCCGCTGGCCCGAGGACTGGTTTGCGCAGGTGCGCAAAACCTATGAAAACGGAGCGGAGAATCGGCCCGTGGCGGTGGACTTCACCTGCCGGATAGCGGCGGGAGCCCGGGCCGCTATGACGGCGGCTCTCCCGGACGGGCGGCAGGTCACCGTAGACGGCCCCGTGCCGGAGGCGGCCCGAAGCCGCTCCCTGACGGAGGAGGAGCTGCGCGCCCGGCTGCAAAAAACCGGCGGCACGGAATTTGTGTGCCGCAGGATAGATATTTCCCTAGAGGAGGGGCTGATGCTCTCCGCCGGAAGCATCAACGCTCTGCGGCGGGAGGCCCTTTCCCGGCTCCGGGCGCTGCTGACGGAAAAGCCGCCCCGGCGCGTCCTTGACACCCCGGCGCCGCCCCCGGCTCCGGCGGCCTGCACAGGCGCGCCGAAGCTCACCGCCTCCGTCACCTATGCCCACCAGCTCACACCGGAGCTGGCCAAGGCCGTGGACTATCTATACCTGCCCCTTGCCCTATTGGATGCCATTGACCTGGAGGAATACGCCGGGTACACAAGGCTCTGTGCCGTGCTGCCCCGGGTTTTCCGCACGGAGGACGAGGCCGCTTTCCGAAAGGTTTTGCAGTCCCACCCCCGGCTCTCCGCCGTGGCGGTGAGTAACCTGGGCCACCTGCCCATTGCCGCCGGTCTGGGTCTGGAAATTCGGGGCGACATGGGCCTGAATGTGTTTAACAGCCTCTCCCTGCTTTTCCTGGGGGAGCTGGGCGTGACCGCCGCCACGGTGTCCCCGGAGCTGCGGCACCAGCAGGTGCGGGACCTTTCCAAGTACCTGCCCTGCGAGGCCGTGGTCTACGGGCGGCTGCCGCTGATGATCACGGAGAACTGCCCCCTGCGGTGCAGCGGCCAGTGCAGCCATGGCACGGGCGGCACCCTCACAGACCGGACCGGCGCAGCCTTTCCCCTGCTCTGCGCCCACGGCTGCCGCAGCGAGATTCAAAACAGCAAGGCCCTGTATCTGGCAGATAAGCCCCAGTGGAAAGAATGCGGCCTCACCTGGGCCCGGCTCCGCTTCACCACCGAGACGGCGGAGGAGGCTCTGGACATCCTGCGGCGGTATCAGGGGGAAGATTCGACCCCGCCCACCGAGTTTACGCGCGGCCTGTTTTATCGCGGCGTAGAGTAAACTTTTGATAGATAATTGTATTATTATCATATAATATTACTATTTGTATTTACTTTTTGAGAGGTTGACCCCATGGAACTGAAAATCAAAGCGGTACATCCCAAGATGGGCAAGGACTTTCCCCTGCCCAAGTTTGCCACCCCCGGCTCGGCGGCCATGGATCTGCTGGCCTGCATCGACAGCCCTGTGACCCTGGCCCCCGGAGCGCGGCAGACGGTGCCCACGGGCATCGCCATCGCCCTGCCCTCTGCCGACTATGTGGCCCTGGTGTTCGCCCGGAGCGGGCTGGGCATCAAGCAGGGCGTGTGCCTTTCCAACGGCGTGGGCGTCATCGACAGCGACTATCGGGGCGAGATCGCCGTGGGGCTTGTGAACCTCTCCGATGCGCCCTACACGGTGCAGCCCGGTGACAGAATTGCGCAGCTTATGGTGACACCGGTGGTGCAGCCCCGGGTACATTTGGTGCCGGAGCTGGACGAAACGGAGCGGGGCGTCGGGGGCTTCGGCTCCACCGGGAGGTAAGGCTATGGAGAGGATCGTTTTGGCCTCCGGGTCACCCCGGCGGCAGGAGCTGCTGGGCCGCATGGGCATCACGGAGTTTGACATCCGGGTGCCGGAGGTGGAGGAGCGCTATCCGGAAAACCTGTCCCCGGAGGAGATCGTGCAGTTCATCTCCCGGGAGAAGTCCGACGCGGCGGCCCTGCTGTGCAGGGAGAATGAGCTCATCATCACCGCCGACACCATGGTTTTTTTAAGGGAAAAGCGCCTGGGAAAGCCCCGGGATGAGGCCGAGGCCCTGGAGATGCTCACCATGCTCGCCGGGGAGCGGCACACGGTATGTACCGGCGTGACCGTGCGCCGGGGGACGAAAATTTCTACCCGGGCCCAAAAAACGGATGTGTATTTCCGTCCGGCCACGGAAAAGGAGCTGCGGGCCTACATTCGCACCGGAGAGCCCATGGACAAGGCCGGGGCCTATGGTGTCCAGGGCAAGGGCGCGCTGCTGGTGGAGCGCATCGACGGAGACTTTTTCAATGTGATGGGTCTGCCGGTGGGCCTGCTGGCGGATATGCTCAGGGACTTCGGGATCGAGCTTTTGGAGTAAACTATGAAGAATTTTTTTAACAAAATGGGAATATGGATCCTGGCGGCGGCGGTGGTCATTGTGCTGACGCTGTCCATCCTCTCCGCCACCGGGACGGGGCTGCTGGATAACATCGCCGGGACCATCGCCTCCCCCTTCCGCTCCGCCGGGGCCGCCATCGGCAACTGGGTGGGGTCTATCAGCGATAAATTCGACGATGTGGACACCCTGCAAAAGGAGAACGAGGAGCTGAAAAAGCGCATTGCGGAGCTGGAGGAGGCCAACCGCCAGGCCCAGACGGACAGCCAGGAAAACGAGCGCCTGCGCAACCTCCTGAATCTGCGCCAGCAGCGCAGGGACTTCACCTTTGAAAGCGCCAAGGTGACCCAGTACGAAAACTCCAACTGGGCCTCCACTCTGACCCTGAACCGGGGCACAAGCAGCGGCGTGGCCGTGAACAACTGCGTGGTGGATGAGTATGGCGCCCTGGTGGGCGTGGTGACGGAGGTGGGGCTCAACTGGTGTACCGTGGCAACGGTTTTGGACACCCAGGCCCAGTTCGGCGCCACGGTGTTCCGCACCGGGGAGGCCGCCGTGGCTATGGGCGACCTGTCCTTAATGAGCAGCGGCAAGGTGAAGCTCAACTACCTCTCCGGCACCAATCCCCCGGTGGGCGGCGATCTGGTGCTTACCTCGGGCCTGGGCGGCTACTTCCCCTCGGGCCTGGTCATCGGCTCGGTGGAGGATGTACGCACGGATGACTCGGGCCTGACCCAGTACGCCGTGGTGCAGCCCAATGTCCGGCCGGAGAGCCTGGTGCAGGTGTTCGTCATCACCGCCTTTGACATTGTGGACTGAGGGGTGCGCTGTGGAACGTCGTGGCTATGTATATAAGTGGCTCTCTTACACCCTGGTCTCCCTGCTTTTCATTCTGGTCCAGTGCTTCGGGCTGGTGCATCTGCGGGTATGGGGGGTGCATCCCTTTATATTCCCGGTGCTGGTGTCCACGGTAGCCGCCCTGGAGACCGCCCACGAAAGCGCCATTTACACCCTGGCCCTGGGGCTGCTAATGGACCTGACCATGCCGGGGGTGCTGCCGTGCTTTTACACGGTGGCGTTTCTGCTGGTGTTCGTAGCGACGCAGCTGCTGTCGGCCAAGGTGCTGTCGTGGCCGTTTTTCTGCTGTATGCTGTGCGGAGTGCTGAGCATGGTGTGCTGCTCTGGACTCAGCACCCTGTTTTTGCAGGCGAAGGTGGACTTTACCCCCCTCTCCGCCCTGATGCTGCTGGGCAAGGAGCTGCTGCTGACCCTGCCCCTGATGCCCCTGGTATATCTGCCCATGCGGAAGCTGCGGCGGGTGTTTGACCGGGAATAAGGCCCACCGAAAGGTTTTTTCGACCCTTTGCCCCCTCTGGAAAGGAGGAACTCTGACCCATGAAAAAAAATAATCCCTACCGCACCCGGCTCATCGTGCTGCTGAGCGTGTTTGCGGCGGTGCTGTGCCTGTTCGGCATTCTGCTGGTGCATTACCAGATCGTTGAGGGAGACAGCTACCGGGCTCTTTCCGCCGCCGGCACCGCCAAGCGGGAGGTGGTGGAGACCAGCCGGGGCATCATCACCGACCGAAACGGCAAGGTACTGGTGTCCAACCGCTTGACCTACACCCTGAAATTCTCCGGTGAGAGCTTTGCCGACGACGCTGCGTGCAACGCGGCGGTGTGGCGGCTTCTGGAGCTCTGCACCCAGGAGGGCCTCACCTGGATCGACCCCCTGCCCCTGGGCCGGGACGACCCCTACGGCCTGACGGACCCGGAGCCCGGCGAGGCCTTTACAACCTGGATGGACGACTACAAGATCGCCTATTCCGGGGAGGAGCAGATCACCCTATCCCTCTCCGGCGACGAGATGATGGCCAAGCTGCGGAAGATCTACACCATTTCCTCTGACTACACCGACCAGCAGGCCCGGCTCATCGCCGGGGTGCGGTACGGCGCGGAGGTTTCCGGCGGCTATGTGTTCGCCGAGGATGTGCCGGTGCGGGTGATCAGCCAGGTGGTGGACGGCCACTTTGCAGGCGTGTCCACAGGCACCTCCAGCCAGCGGGTGTATAACACCACCTATGCCGCCCACATCCTGGGCCGGGTGAGCCGCATCTTCGCCGAGGACTGGAACGAAAAATACAAGGACAACAGCGACTACTCCATGGACGACCTGGTGGGAAAGGGCGGCGTGGAGGAGGCCTTTGAGCAATATCTCCACGGCGTAAACGGCGTAAAGCTGGTGACCACCGACAAAAACGGCAAGGTTACCGGCGAGCTTTACGCCAAGGAGCCCCAGCCCGGCAACACCGTGGCCCTGACCATTGACATCGACCTGCAAAAGGTGGCCGAGGATTCCCTGGCCGCCACCATCCAGTCCATGACCGGCAGAGACGGCGTGGCCCGGGGCGGCGCGGCGGCGGTCATCGGCGTGGGCACCGGGGATGTACTGGCCCTGGCCAGCTACCCCACCTACGACCTGAACCGGTGGGACGAGATGTACGACAGCTGGAGCAAAGACCCCGCCCTGCCCATGTTCAACCGGGCCACCGACGGCACCTATGCCCCCGGCTCCACCTTTAAGCTCTGCACCTCCGTGGCGGGGCTGGAATCCGGGGTGATCACCCCCTCCACCACCATTGTGGACCGGGGCATCTACACCTACTACGAGTTCCCCCAGCCCAAGTGCTGGATCTATAACGCCACCGGCGGCACCCACGGGGCGGTGAATGTGTCCCAGGCTATCACCGTGTCCTGCAACTACTTCTTCTACGAGGTGGGGCGGCTCACGGGCATTCGGCGGCTGGACGACTACGCCAGCCAGTTCGGCCTGGGCCGCAGCACGGGCATTGAGATCGGCGACTCCAAGGGAGTGCTGGCCAGTCCCGAGTACGCCGAGGAGATCGGCGAGACCTGGACCGACGGCCAGACCATTACCGCCGCCATCGGCCAGTCCTATAACCTCTTCACCCCCCTGCAGCTGGCAAACTATGTGGCCACTCTGGTCAGCGGCGGCGACCATTACGACGCCCACCTGCTGAAAAGCGCCAAGGCCTACGACAATTCCTCTGTGGTCTACGCCTACAACAAGGGCCCCAGCAACCATGTGGACATGGCGGACAGCACCCTGGAGGCGGTGAAGTCCGGCGCACGGGGCCTGGCCACCGGGAGCCTCAGCTATGTCTTTAACAGCTGCATTGTGCCCGTGGGCTGCAAAACCGGTACGGCGGAGACCGGCGGCGAGCTCTCCAACGGCTGCTTCGTGGCCTTCGCCCCCTACGACGATCCCCAGATCGCCGTGTGCGTGGTCATTGAGCAGGGCGGCGGCGGCTCCAACCTGGCCCCCATCGCCCGGGACATCATCAACGCCTATTTCTCCAGCGCCTCCGCGGACACCACGATTTCCGGGGAGAACACCCTGATCCAGTGAGCTGGCGAAAATTGCCGCTGAGAGGACTATGTATGTCGATTTATTTTGATTCTAAAGACCAACAATGTAAGAACCCCTTCGGTGCCGTTTTGTGCGGCACCGAAGTGTCTTTTTCCCTGCTCTGCTCCCGGGAGGAGGACATCTGCGCCGGGGCCCTGCGGCTCCGGGCGGAGTTCGCCGGCCTTGACCGGACGGTGCCTCTGACACCGAACGGCGGCGCCTGGCGCTGCACGGTGACGGCCCCGGAGGAGCCGGACCTGCTGTGGTACAACTTCACCCTGACCCGAGAAAGCGGCGAGACCGTGTCCCTTACCCGAAACGGCGGCCCCTGGCAGCTGACGGTGTATGAGGACACCGGGACGCCGGAATGGTTCGGCCAAGGCGTGAGCTACCAAATTTTCCCAGACCGTTTTTGCCGCAGTCGCCTGCCGCAGCCGGAGGGGCTGGTGGGGGAGCGAACTGTTCACGAAAGCTGGGAGGACACCCCGGACTATCTGCCGGACGAAAAGGGGGAAATTCGGAACTGCGACTTTTTCGGCGGCGATTTTCGGGGCATTACGGAGAAGCTGGACTATTTGCAGAGCCTGTCGGTGACGACGCTGTATCTCAACCCGATTTTCGAGGCTGCGTCCAACCATCGGTATAACACCGCCGACTATCGGGCCGTGGACCCCATGCTGGGTACGGAGGAGGATTTTCGGGAGCTGTGCCGCCAGGCCCATAAGCGCGGGATGCGTTTGCTGCTGGACGGGGTGTTCAACCACACCGGCAGCGTGAGCCGATATTTTAACCGGGACGGCTTTTACCCGGAGCTGGGGGCGGCCCAATCCCAGGCTTCTCCTTATTATAATTGGTATCATTTCACCCGCTGGCCGGAGGAATACGACGCCTGGTGGGGCATCAAGACCCTGCCTGCGGTGGACGAGGGGCAGGACTCGTACCGGGCGTTTATCATCCGGGACCGGGACTCCGTGGTGCGGCGCTGGCTCCGGGCCGGGGCCGACGGCTGGCGGCTGGATGTGGCCGACGAGCTGCCGGACGACTTCATCCGGGAGATTCGCCGGGCCATGGAGGAGGAAAAGCCCGACGCGGTGCTTATCGGCGAGGTGTGGGAGGACGGCAGCAACAAGATCGCCTACGACCGGCGGCGGCGGTATCTCCTGGGCCGGGAGACCCACGGGCTGATGAACTATCCCTTCCGCACGGCGGCCATAGACTGGCTCCTGGGCGGGGACGCGGCGGCGTTTCGTGAGCGGATGGAGGAGCTTCGGGAGAACTACCCCTCCCCTGCCTTCTACTGCGCCATGAATTTTTTGGGCACCCACGACACGGCCCGGGTCCTCACCCTCCTGGCCGGAGAGCCTGTGCCGGAGAGCAGGAGTCAGCGGGCGGCGGCTTGCCTCTCCCCTGCCGGATACCGGCGGGCGGCGGCCCGGCTGCGGCTGGGGGCCCTGCTCCTCTATGCCTTCCCCGGGTCTCCCACGGTGTACTACGGGGACGAGGCCGGGATGCAGGGCTACGAGGACCCCCTGAACCGCCGCACCTATCCCTGGGGCCGGGAGGATGCCGCCCTGCTGGCCTGGTATCGGCGGCTGGGGCAGGTGCGCCGGGAGCGGCCCTCCCTGCAAACCGGCTCGCTGCGCTATCTTTTTGCCCAAGGGGGCGGCCTGGTGCTGGAGCGCCGGGCCGAAAGGGATGTGACCGTGGCGGCCCTGAACGCCGGGGAGGAGGCCCTGGAGCTGACCCTTCCCTGGGTGGGGGCCGTGGCCAAGGACGCCATGACCGGGCAGCAGTTTTTGGCGGTGGAGGGCCGGGTGCATCTGACCCTGCCTCCTATGGGCGGCGTGCTGCTGGTGTGAGCCTTTTTGACACGCTGACGCCGGGAGATGTTTCACATGAAACATCCCCCGGCTTTGCGAAATGTTTCACATGAAACAAATTCTTTCAAATTTTTTCGCATTATCTATTGAAACGACACGCTTTTTTGGTATATAATAGAGCGGAAAGGCAAAAAACAGGAAGGCGAGTGGTCTCATGGCTAAAGTTGTTGCAATTGTGAATCAAAAGGGCGGCGTGGGCAAGACCACCACCTGCGTGAATCTGGCCGCCGCGCTGAAGGATAAGGGCGCCCGGGTGCTGCTGTGCGACTTTGACCCCCAGGCCAACGCCACCTCCGGCATGGGCGTGGACAAGACCCGCAGCAACGGCGTGTACGATGTGCTTATCAACGGCGTGGAGACGGAGAAGGTGCTGGTGCGCACCCCTTACGGCGATGTACTGCCCAGCAGCAAGGCCTTGGCCGGAGCCGGGGTGGAGATGATCGACCTGGAGGGGCGGCAGTTTCTGCTCAAGCGCGCCCTGGACCAGGTGGCCGACGGCTACGACTTCATTTTCATCGACTGCCCGCCGTCTCTGGAGCTGCTGACGCTGAATGCCCTGTGTGCGGCAGACACCCTGCTGGTGCCGCTGCAGGGGGAATACTACGCCCTGGAGGGGCTCAGTGACCTGATGGGCACCGTGCGCATCGTGCGTCGGGGGCTGAATCCGAAGCTGGAAATTGAGGGCGTGCTGCTGACCATGTTCGATGGCCGCACCAATCTGGCCATTCAGGTGGCCCAGGAGATCAAGCGCTTCTTCCCCGGCAAGGTGTACAGCACCGTCATCCCCCGAAACATCCGGCTTTCCGAGGCCCCCAGCCACGGAAAACCCATCAACGCTTACGACCGTACCTGCCGCGGCGCCGAGGCCTATAACGCCGTGGCGGAGGAATTTTTGAAGAAAAATCCCCTTGAAAAGGAGGAGGGCTGAATCCTATGGCGAACAATGCAAAAGGCTTGGGCAAGGGCTTGGCCGCCCTGCTGGGCGACAATGTGATGGAGTCCGGCGAGGAGAAAAACAGCCTGTATCTGCCCATTTCCCAGGTGGAGAGCTGCGCCGCCCAGCCCCGAAAGCAGTTTGACCCCGATGCCCTGGCGGACCTGGCGGACTCTATCCGCGAGCACGGCATCATCCAGCCTCTGACAGTGCGCAAGCTCCAGTCGGGCTATTATCAGATCATCGCCGGTGAGCGGCGCTGGCGGGCCGCCCGGATGGCGGGTCTGGACCAGGTTCCCGCCATTGTGGTGGAGGCCGACGACCGCAAGGCCATGGAGCTGGCCATGATCGAGAACCTGCAGCGGGAGGACCTGAACCCCATGGAGGAGGCCGAGGGCTATCAGCAGCTGATGACCCAGTACAACCTCACCCAGGAGGAGACCGCCCAGCGGGTGGGTAAATCCCGCTCCGCCGTGGCCAACGCCCTGCGTCTGCTGAACCTGTGTCCCCCGGTGCGGGCTATGGTGGAGGATGGCCGTCTCTCTAACGGCCACGCAAGAACCATCCTGCCCCTGTCCCCTGCCCTGCAGGAAAAGGCGGCGGACGCCATCCTCAAGTCCGACCTTTCCGTGCGGCAGACGGAGCTGCTGGTGAAAAAGCTCACCGCTGAAGAAAAAGCCCGGCCCGCCGTGACCACCGGAGGGCTGGAGGTAAACTATGCCGAGGAGGCGGCCAAGTCCCTGGGCGCCCATCTGGGCCGGGGCTGCAAAATCGTCAGTGGCCGCAAAAAGGGCCGCATTGAACTGGAATACTACGGGGTGGACGACCTGAATAACCTCCTGGACGCCCTAAACGCCCTGAAGCTGAAATAAAATTGTTTCACATGAAACAGAACGGAGAGAACATCCATGCTGGATATTAAGTTTGTGCGGGAGAATCCCGAGCTTGTAAAGGAAAACATCCGCAAAAAATTTCAAAATGCCAAGCTGCCCCTGGTGGACGAGGCCATCGCCCTGGATACCGAGCGCCGCCAGGCCATTGCCGACGGCGAGGCCCTGAAGGCGGAGCGCAACAAGCTGTCCAAGGCCAACGCCCCCCTGTTCGGCCAGCTGAAAAAGTGTACCGACGAGGCCAAAAAGGCGGAGCTGCAGGCGCAGATCGACGCCAACAACGCCGCCGTGAAGGCCAGCGCCGAGCGTATGGCCCAAATGGAGGCCAAGAAAGAAAATGCCGAGGCAGCTCTGAACAAGATCATGCTGGTCATTCCCCAGATCATCGACCCCGCCGTGCCCATCGGCAAGGACGACAGCTGCAATGTAGAGGTGGAGCGCTTCGGCGAGCCCAAGGTGCCCGACTTTGAGATCCCCTACCACACGGACATTATGGAGCGCTTTGACGGCATCGACATGGACGCCGCAGGCCGCGTCTCCGGCAGCGGGTTTTACTATCTGCTGGGGGACATCGCCCGGATGCACGAGGCGGTGCTGGCCTATGGCCGGGACTTTATGATAAACAAGGGCTTCACCTACTGCATCCCCCCCTTCATGATCCACGGCAATGTGGTGGAGGGGGTCATGAGCCAAACGGACATGGACGGCATGATGTATAAGATCGAGGGCGAGGACCTCTACCTCATCGGCACCAGTGAGCATTCCATGATCGGCCGCTACATCGGCCAGATTCTCCCGGAGAGCGCCCTGCCCCAGACCCTTACCTCCTATTCCCCCTGCTTCCGCAAGGAAAAGGGCGCCCACGGCATTGAGGAGCGGGGCATCTACCGCATCCACCAGTTTGAAAAGCAGGAGATGATCGTGGTCTGCAAGTCCGACGAGAGCAAGGACTGGTATGAGAAACTGTGGCGTTACAGCGTGGAGCTGTTCCGCTCCCTGGACATCCCCGTGCGGCAGCTGGAGTGCTGCTCCGGCGACCTGGCAGACCTGAAGTGCCGCTCCTGCGACATTGAGGCCTGGTCCCCCCGGCAGCAGAAGTATTTTGAGGTTTGCTCCTGCTCCAACCTGGGTGACGCCCAGGCCCGGCGGCTGAAGATCCGCTATAAGGACGAAAACGGCAAAATGCAGCTCTGCCACACCCTGAATAACACCTGCGTGGCACCGCCCCGTATGCTCATCGCCCTGCTGGAGAACAATCTCCAGGCCGACGGCAGCGTGCTGATTCCCAAGGCCCTGCAGCCCTACATGGGCGGCACGGAAATTCTCCGCCCCAAGCACTGACAGGAGAAGCGTATGAAGAAATTTTTCCAGGAATTTAAGGAATTTGCCATGCGCGGCAATGTGCTGGACATGGCCGTGGGCGTTGTGGTGGGCTCTGCCTTCACCGCCATCGTCACCTCCATCGTGCAAAATCTGCTGACCCCCCTGCTGGGCCTGCTGATTCCCGACAGCACCTTTGCCGAGTGGGCCCCCGGCGGCTTCGGCATCGGCGCGGTCATCAACTCCATTATCACCTTTCTCATCACGGCCTTCGTGGTGTTCCTGCTGGTAAAGGGCGTGAACAAGCTGACGCACCTGAAAAAGCAGGAGGAAACCCAGGAGCCGGAGGAGCCTAAGGCCCCCACCACTGAGGAGTTGCTGACGGAGATCCGGGACCTGCTGAAGGAGCAGAAGTAAGTTGGAGGAAATTTTGAAACAGGGCCTGGGTTCCCTGGGCCTGGACACGGCAGCCGTCCCGCAGCTCACGGAGTTTGCCCGGCGGCTGCTGGAGAAAAACAAGGTGATGAACCTGACGGCCATCACGGAGCCCAAGGATGTGGCCACGCTGCACCTGCTGGACTCCGCCTGGCTGCTGACGGCGACGGACTGCCGGGGCAAAACCCTGGTGGATGTGGGCACCGGGGCCGGATTTCCCGGAATGCCCATGGGTATTTTGGAGCCTACGGCGCAGCTGACCCTGCTGGACAGTCTGGGAAAGCGCATTGACTTCCTGCAGGAGACGGCCCGGGCTCTGCACCTGCAAAACATCACCTGCATACACGCCCGGGCGGAGGAGTTCGCCGGGCAGCACCGGGAGGGCTTCGACCTGGCCGTGTCCCGGGCAGTGGCGGCCCTGCCCATGCTCTGCGAGCTGGCCATGCCCCTGGTAAAGACGGAGGGCCTGTTTCTGGCCATGAAGTCCGTGGAGTCGGACGGGGAAATTGAGAGCGCCCGGGGCGCCATTGGGCAGCTGGGCGGGAAAATCGAAAAAATTCTCGACTACACCGTTCCCTGCACGGAGGTGCGGCATCGGGTGGTGGTCATCCGCAAGGTGCGGCCCACGCCGCCCCAGTTCCCCCGACCCTTTGCAAAGATCAAAAAATCCCCTCTGAAATAAGGAGGCACAATGGGCAAGATCATTGCCGTGGTGTCCGGCAAAGGCGGCACCGGAAAAACTACATTTACCTCCTGCATCGGCTTCGCCCTGGCGTCCATGGGCAAAAAGGTGCTGTGTCTGGACTGCGACATCTCCCTGCGGAATCTGGACCTGGCCCTGGGCCTCAGCGACAGCGCCCTGATGGATTTCTCCGATGTGCTGTCGGGCCGATGTACCCTGGAGCAGGCGGTGGTGAGCCACCCCAAGTACCCCTCCCTGTTCCTGCTGGCGGCGCCCCTGGCCTACGACGGCTTCCGGGTGGAGCCGGAGCAGGCGGCGGCGCTGATGGGCGCCATTCGGGAGAACTTCGACTTCTGCCTGGTGGACGCCCCTGCCGGACTGGGCCAGGGCTTCCGCCTGGCCACCCAGGAGGCGGACCATGTGGTGGTGGTGACCACCACGGATGTGACGGCCCTGCGAGATGCCCAGCGCACCGTTATGGAGCTGGAGCGCTTTCCCAACGGCAAGGTGCATCTGGTGGTGAACCGGGTGGCCAAGAAACTGCTGCGCCAGCTCCACACCACCATCGACGACGCCATGGACGCGGCGGGCCTGCCCCTGCTGGGCGTGGTGCCGGAGGACGGGGACATTCCCCGGTGTCTCAACCAAGGCGTGCCCTTATGCGACGATAATTATTACGCCGCCCGGGCCTTTTATAACATTGCAAGACGCATCGCGGGATATAAAATTCCGCTGATGAAGATATAAGCACCTGGCGAAAAACTTCGTTTTTTCTGCCAAAAGGCTTGCAGTCTGCGGACGAAAACTCTGCGAGGCTTTTTTATATTTCTATATAACTACTCTTAATTGCACAGAAAGGAGAGCGCAATTATGAATATCGCACTGATCGCTCACAACAACCGCAAGGAACTCATGGTCCAGTTCTGCACCGCCTACTGCGGCATTCTGGCCAAGCATACCCTCTGCGCCACCGCCACCACCGGCCAAATGGTGGCAGATGCCACAGGTCTCACCATCCACCGCTTCCTGAGCTTTTATCAGGGCGGAGGCCAGCAGATCGGCGCCCGCATTGCCTACAACGAGCTGGACATGGTCCTCTGCTTCGACGACCCCAACACCAAGGCTCCCTCCGAGGACATCATCTATATCTCCCGCCTGTGCGACAGAAATAACATCCCCTACGCCAGCAACATCGCCACGGCGGAGATGCTGGTGCTGGGTCTGGCACGGGGCGACCTGGATTGGCGGGATGTGGTCAATCCTAAAAGCAGCCCCTTCACCGCTTGACAAGCGGGCCGAGATAGGCTAAAATAAATTGATATACCGCAATAACGGAGCAGGAGTAGCTCTGTCCCCGCCGATGCAGAGAGGCGCGCCCCGGCTGAAAGCGCGCCCGGCACACAGAGAGAAGACAGCCCCAGCAGCGGGGATGGAAACATCCACGGCCCGCTCCCCGTAACAGGAGCGCCAAAGGGCCCCCTTGGGGCCGAAATTGGGTGGCACCACGAAGCTTCACGCTCTCGTCCCAATGCATGGGACGGGAGCGTTTTTTCTTTCCGTCTATCGAAATTCATCACAAAGGAGTAAACGAACATGGCAAAAATGACCCCCCGCACCCTCTCGGGCTTTATGGAGCTGCTGCCGCAGCCTCAGCAGCAGATGGAGCGGATGATGCAAATTCTCCGGGAAACCTACGCCCTCTACGGCTTCACCCCCCTGGATACCCCGATCATCGAGGCCAGCGAGGTACTGCTGGCCAAGGGCGGCGGCGAAACCGAGAAGCAGATCTACCGCTTCCAGAAGGGCGACGCCGACCTGGCCCTGCGCTTTGACCTGACGGTGCCCCTGGCCAAGTATGTGGCCCTCCACGGCGGCGAGCTGTCCTTCCCCTTCCGCCGGTATCAGATCGGCAAGGTCTACCGGGGCGAGCGGGCCCAGCGGGGCCGGTTCCGGGAGTTTTACCAGGCGGATATTGATGTCATCGGCGACGGCAAGCTGGACATCACCAACGAGGCGGAGATTCCTTCCATTATTTACCAGACCTTTACCCGTCTGGGGCTGAAGCGGTTCCAGATTCGGGTGAATAACCGCAAGATACTCAACGGCTTTTACGCCATGCTGGGGCTCACGGAGCAGTCCGGGGCCATTATGCGCACCGTGGACAAGCTGGATAAAATCGGGCCGGACAAGGTGCGGGATTTGCTGCTGTCCGACTGCGGGCTGCAGGAGGACCAGGCGGCGGAGATTCTCAAGTTCATCGCCATTACCGGGTCTAACGCCGAGGTTTTGGCGGCCCTGGAGGGCTACATGGGCCGGCACGAGCTGTTTGACACGGGGCTTTCCGAGCTGAAAACCGTGGTCAAGTACCTGGCGGACTTCGGCGTGCCGGAGGAGAATTTCGCCGTGGACCTGACCATCGCCCGAGGCCTGGACTACTACACCGGCACCGTGTACGAGACCACCCTCCTGGATCACCCGGAGATCGGCTCCGTCTGCTCCGGTGGCCGGTACGACAATCTGGCCGAGTACTACACCGACCGGCAGCTTCCCGGCGTGGGCATCTCCATCGGCCTGACCCGGCTGTTCTATGTCCTGGGGGAGCAGGGGATGCTGAACCCGGACCTGCCCACCGCCCCGGCGGATGTGCTGGTGCTGCCCATGACGGAGGATCTGGCCCCGGCCATCAGCCTGTCAACCCGGCTCCGCGGCGCCGGGGTGCGGACCCAGCTCTACACCGAGCAGAAGAAGTTCAAGGCCAAGATGAACTACGCGGATAAGATCGGCGTGCCCTATGTGATCTTCCTGGGCGACGACGAAATTGCCGCCGGAGTGGTGGCCTGCAAGGATATGAAAACCGGCGAGCAGACCAAGCTGCCCTTTGCCGAGACCCTGGATCTGATTCGCTCGGGTCTGGCGGAGAAGAACAAGGGTACCGTGATTTTGGAGTGAGGTACGGGGCGGACGACCCTGTCTGCCCGATCCCGGTAACGCAACACTTTGTAGGGCAGGGCCCGCGTGCCCTGCCGGGTAGTGCGGTACAAGCCCGGCGCGGCGGGGTGAGGGCACCCCGCCCTACGGAATTCCTTGCAGGGGCGGACAGCCCTGTCCGCCCGGTATGAGGGTCCCCATAGCATCCCTTTTGGAGTCATTTTGAAAACTTATAGTTATATCCAACTCAAATTATACAATTCATTATCAAAACAGGAGGAAGAATACCATGATGCAAATGCGTACACACACCTGCAACGCCCTTCGTCTGGCCGATGTAGGCAAGAGCGTGAAGATCGTGGGCTGGATGGAGAATGTCCGGGAGGTGGGCAGCAATCTGGCCTTTGTGGTCCTGCGGGACTTCTACGGCACCACCCAGGTGGTGGCCGAGACCGAGGATATGCTGGCCATTATCAAGGGGCTGAACAAGGAGTCCACCATCAGCGTGGAGGGCGTGGTCCGGGAGCGGGCCAGCAAGAATCCCAAGCTGGCCACCGGCGAGATCGAGGTGGTGCCTAATAAAATCGAGATTTTGGGCCGCTGCCGCTACAACAGCCTGCCCTTTGAGATCAACCGCAGCCGGGAGGCCGACGAGACCGCCCGCCTGAAATATCGCTATCTGGATCTGCGCAACCCCGCCGTGAAGAAGAACATCATTCTGCGCTGCCAGGTGGTGGCGGCACTTCGGGCCGCCATGACCGAGCACGGCTTCCTGGAGATCACCACCCCCATCCTCACCGCCTCCTCCCCGGAGGGCGCCCGGGACTACCTGGTGCCCGCCCGGAAGCACCCCGGCAAGTTCTACGCCCTGCCCCAGGCCCCCCAGCAGTTCAAGCAGCTGCTGATGACCTCCGGCTTTGACCGCTATTTCCAGATCGCTCCCTGCTTCCGGGACGAGGACGCCCGGGGCGACCGCTCCCCCGGCGAATTCTATCAGCTGGACATGGAGATGGCCTTTGCCACCCAGGACGATGTGTTCGCCGTGCTGGAGGATGTGCTGCCCCCGATTTTTGCCAAGTTCGGCACCTACAGCGTGGCCTCCTCCGCCCCCTTCCGCCGCATCCCCTATTTGGAGTCTATGGAAACCTACGGCTCCGACAAACCCGACCTGCGCATTGATTTGACCTGCAAAAATGTTACCAAGCTCTTTGAAAACAGCGACTTTGACGCCCTCAAGGGTCAGACCGTGAAGATGGTGGACATTACCGATTGCACCCTCACCCGCAAGCAGATCGAAAAGCTCCTCACCGACTGCCAGGTGCAGTCCGGCAGCAAGGGCTACTGGTTCAAGGTGGATGAAAACGGCGAGCTGGCCGGGGGCATCGGCAAGTTCGTGGTGCCGGTGAAGGAGGAGCTGTCCAAGGTCCTGGACCTGAAGCCGAACACGCTGGTGGTGGTGGCCGCCGGGGAGAGCGCCACCAAGTCCGTGGGCGTGATGATCAAGACCTTCGGCGCCGCCTGCGAGGGCCACATGGACAAGGAGCTGTACGAGTTCTGCTGGATCGTGGACTTCCCCATGTACGAGATCGGCGACGAGAGCGGCGAGCTGGAGTTCTGCCACAATCCCTTCTCCATGCCCAGCGGCGGCATGGAGACCCTGCTCAAGGCCGAGCGGGGAGAGCTGGACCCCCTGGACATCATGGCCAACCAGTACGACCTGGTGTGCAACGGCGTGGAGCTGTCCTCCGGCGCCGTGCGTAACCATGACCCGGAGATCATGATCAAGGCCTTTGAGATGGTGCGCCTGGGCGAGGAGGATGTGAAGAAGAAGTTCCCCGCCATGTACAACGCCTTCTGCTACGGTGCGCCCCCTCACGCAGGCATCGCCCCGGGTGTGGACCGGATGGTGATGCTCCTGGCCGGCGAGAGCTCCATCCGGGAGATCATCCCCTTCCCCATGAACAAGAACGCCCAGGATGTTATGATGGACGCCCCCTCCACCGTGGAGCAAAAGCAGCTGGACGAGCTGCATATCGCCCTGGTGGGTCAGCTGGAGGAGTAAAAACTCCGCAACAGAAAATTTATAAGAGGTGGCCGCCCGGCCACCTCTTTTTTGCGTGAGATGAGGGAATAAATGCGTAGGGACGGAGGAACGGATTGCCACGGGCGCCTTGCGCCCTCGCAATGACAGGGAGTTTTACATGGAGTGCGGTGGGGCGGGCCGATGTGGGGAGCGAACTGAGCGCTGCCGGTGGCAGAGGAAGCGAAGTGA
>OHAU01002178.1_pt1 | contig 19558 bp, 16 predicted proteins | sample 1577181 | NCBI WGS metagenome assembly OHAU01 (sample SAMEA3541472, study PRJEB24748) | human gut metagenome | biome: human gut; feature: human-associated habitat; material: faeces | place: China | collected 2012 | reverse complement strand
AACGGAACTTGTACATGGTAAACGGCTTGCCGTAAATGCCGATGCGCGTCTGCGAATAGAACACAGGGCCGCCGTCTTCCCGCTTGACCTTGTATGCCACCCATAGCATGATGGGCGAGCTCAAGATAATGGCGATACCGGAAAGCACGATATCGCACACACGCTTGAGGATGCGGGTAACGGTTGAGTACTGCGTCAGTCGTGCAATGACTACTGGCATCGTCGGATCGTTGCGGAAATGCAGGTCAGCGCCGCTCAAATCAGCCACAGAGGTAGTGAGGGCCAATTCAATGCCCATGGATTCCACGGCCAGGGACAATGTACGCATGGTCTCAGAATCACGGGTAAGTACATCAGCTACCAATACGGTACGTGCCTTCATACGCTTCGCGGTTTGCGGCAAATGCGAGTTGAGTGGCAACACCTTCAGTCGTGCCTCAGCATCGTTGGCAGGAGTGAAGGGCACCGACACCAAATGCTGCGCCGAATCCGGGTCATCCTCGTTCTTAACTGAAACCACTGGGCACACCGCAATTGGCGCGTAGCCGAGGCCACGGCACTGGCGCAATTGTTCGACCGTCCGGTGGATACCTTCCGGAGACCCAATAACCACAGTCGGGTAGTTGAATTCGCCATTCATGCGGTTGCGGTGCAGCGCGCGGCGCATAATCCAACGCTCGATAATAACCAACACCAGTGAAACCAGCGGAATGAACACATTCAACGACCGGGGAAGATTGAGGTGGAACAGGTACCCCAACGTGCACAGCATAATGAAATCGATGAACGCAGCGTTCAACAGCTTGGCGTACAGGGCATAGCCCTCACCCATGGTGTGCCGTTCATAGGAGCGTGCGGAATGCAGACTGATGAGCCACGATACGCAGGCCAACAGCAGGAAGCTAAAAACGCCGTATTCGCCGGGACCAATGCTCTGCACATAGGTATAAGCGAAAGGTCGGAGCAGGAACACGATGTACGTGGCCACAATGGTCATCAGCAGATCAAGCACGACCAAGGTCGTGTTATAGAGATATCGCCACTTCGGCACAGAATGGCCCATCAATGGACGTATGTTCGTGGTGTCGTTATGTGTGGAGCTGCCGTCCGGTGTAGAGGAGAAGTAAGTGCCGTCAAAGAATGTCGGCGCAATGTCACATTCGGCAACGGGGGAGAACGAAGCCGAGGACCGGCTCCCGCTCGCCCGTACTTTGGGCATTGCCATGGTCGCGGTGCTTGTTGCCTGCGACTCTGCTGCTGTGCCTCTGTCCTTCGGCATGATACTGAATTCTTCCTCCATCGTTCCCAAAAACCGCAAGAAACATTCATTCTCTCGCCCACCCTAGCACGAATGCCACCCCCCCCCCTATAGCAAAATCCGCCCAAAAAGTGAATCCCTTGTAACATTCATGTGAAGATGAAGTGGTGGTGGGCGGACGCGGATTGGTCACAGTCCGACGTATCGGACTAAAATAGTGCGCTAGTGGTTTGTACGCAGGCCCGCAAGGTAGCGTTGTAAGTATGAAGAAGGACTGAGCCCATGCACATTATGTTCGTCTGTACCGGCAATATTTGTCGTTCTCCCATGGGCGAGCTATTGCTCACTCGCTACCTCTCTGGCACCACGGTGCAGGTTTCCAGCGCGGGTACGCATGGTTTGCCCATGCATCAGATTGATCCCAACAGCGCCCTGCTTATGGAAAGCGTAGGGATCGAGCCGAGTGGGTTCCGTTCTCGGCGCCTGACGCAGCCGATGGCAAAGTCCGCTGATCTGATCCTTTGCTTTGAAAAGGATCAGCGTAAAGACATTGTCACGTTGGCTCCCACTGCTGTGAAATACACGTTCTTGCTGGGCGACTTTGCGAACATGTGTGAGTACTGTGCGCGTAATGGACTGGTCAAGGGACTGACCATTCAGGAACGCTTGCAGTCAGTGATCAACTCCGCGTCCATTATTCGGCCCATGCTTCCCGAACCCGAGGATATTGAGGATCCGCACGGTAAGGAATATGCAAAATTCCGCACTGTCGCCGAGCAGACAAACAAGGCGCTGCGCACCATCCTGACCAGCATGCGCAAGCACTACCGCGTTGAGGAAGCTCCGGTGCGCCCTCAAATCACGCGGCAGTATGCTTACACGGTCTGACATCAAGCTGACGTAAGACGTAAGTATTCACGTCATTCTCACGCCGGTTTCATCTCCCGATATGATTTGTCCGTTACAGTGGCATGCTGTTGGGTGATGACAGTGGGAGTAATGAGTGACTGATTCTAATATTGCCGGCATCGCCGAGGCGGATTTCGGGAAAGCCGGCGTCTCGTTTGATAATGATCGACCGATATTGGTCGATTCCTCAGATTTTTTGTTCTATGCGGCGCTCGCCATGCTGCCGATTGACGGCACAGTAGCAGGCCCATACATACCGTTTTGGACGCCGCTTTCTCCGTGGTTGTTTATGGCATATGCGGTAGCGAACTGGCGTTTGCTGCCGCAGGTTTGGCACCGTTTCCGCGCATTCTTCCTGTTTCCGGTGCTGTTAATCGCGCTGTCTGCAGTGGATTGGTGTCTGGTAGCATTCCATCGGCTTCCGGCGCTGGTGTCGCTGGCCGGCGTGGCTGGGGCTCTCGCCTGCCTGTGTGCGTTGGACATGGCATTACGTATCAAGCGCTTGTCTTGGCGACGCATGTTGGATCTGCTGATTCTCGTATATTGGTTCGCCTTCGCAGTCGGCGTGGTGCAGCGGTTGTCAATCATGTTTGATTGGACTTCCGTAAAGAACTTCTTCATTCATCTGATGAGCCGCCAGTACATCAGCAGCACTTCGCATTGGGGCGGTGGCCGCCCGCAGTTTCTGTTCGCAGAACCGAGCTATATAGGTATGCACCTGTTCGGTGTGCTGCTGCCGCTGATCTGGCTGGTGCGTGGTCGTGACCACAAGCGTGCAAACCAACTGCGCGTCCTTATCATGGTATTCGCTGCAGGCTCGGTGCTCATGGGTGCAGGCGTGCGCATCATTCTTGACTCGATTATCGCGTTGGTGTTTGTGATTATCGAGATGAACAGTTGGCACACGTGGCGCGGCCGGCTTGTGGCGTTCGGGGAACTGGTGGTCACGGTCGGTCTCGGCGCATGCAGCGTGGCAGTGAACCATCGGTTGAGCTCCATAGCCGAGCTTGGCTTTGACGGTGACGGTTCGTTCTATGCCCGTTTATGGCAGTCACTGGGACCAGGCGCGGGTGCGTTGAAGCATCCAAAGCAGTTGTTGCTCGGCTATGGCGCAGGCAATCTATCCGATGCCACCCATCAGGGTGCCGATGCCGCAGTGCGGTCTCTGGAACGTCTGGGCCTGAACGCTTCGGCACCGAAGGGCTGGTACGCACAAGTGACACCAGCAAACATGTTCACGATGAGCGCCTACACCAGCTTTTTCGTGGAGTTCGGCCTGATTGCTTCTGTAATTCTCGTGGTACTAGTGCTGCGGTGGATTAGCCATAACCATGCCTGGAACAAGACCACTGTCTGCTGGCTGCTGTTGACCATATACCTGTATGTGCAGTTCGAAGGATATGCCTTTTATGCCCTTCCACTACTCCTATGGGCAGTGGCTGCCGTGCCAAGGCTTAAATCAAAACGAGAATTCTGATGACTCATATATTTGGAGTATTCCGATCATGGTGATTGTGCATTGGCTTATTTCGGCGGTTTACTCGAAGTTATTCTTGCTCGTGTGAAGAATAGCCTCATTCCCGGATTCAATTTGTAAGTGCGACGCTCGTCTTTGGGTGGCTTGTCTTCGGCATTAGCTTGCCGAGCTCGCGGTACCAAACCTCGTTGGGCGTTTCCCAGTCCAGGACCTTCATGGGGTGTCGTTGATCTCCTGGACGATGGCCTGCAGGTCCTCGTCTGTCAGGTCGTCGAAGCTGGTTCTCTTGGGCAGGTAGCGGCGGATGCGCCCGTTGCGGTTCTCGTTCGTGCCGCGCTGGTGTGAGGAGTAGGGGTCCGCATAGTAGGTGAGCATGCCCAACGCCTCGTCCACGAGCAGGTGGCAGGAGGATTCGGTGCCGCTGTCCCAGGTCCGGTCGATGCGCGCGGGCGCGGGGATGTCCTTGTGGATGTCGTATTCGGCGCGCGCGGTCGCCGGCGCGCCCTTGTCGGGGATGAACCGGGCGGACAGCCTGCGGCTCTTGCGTTCGACCTGCGTGTCGATGCGCCGCTTGGACGGGGACGCGCCGACCACGGTGTCGGATTCGAAGTGGCCGAACTCATGGCGCGAGTCCACCTTCTTCGGCCGGTCCGTGATCGGCACGCGCATCGGGATGCGCGGCCCCCTCGCCCTCCTGCCCTTCGAACGCGTGCGGTGCCGCTTGCCGCGAGGCAGGTACTGCCTGAGGTCCAACGCCCTCTGCGGTTTCGCGTGGATCCACTGGTGGAGGCACGCGTGGCTGATCCTCATATGCGGGTTGTGTTTTAGCAAGTTGGCGTCCGCTTTGTGAGCGGTGTTTTTCCGCAGTGTAGGCAGCGGGTTTTCCGCAGGGTGTGCGGTATCGGCCGCTGCCTGTCTGCGTTGTGTTGGTTATTTGGTCATGAGGGCGTGTTCGCTTCGGTAGGAGCGGCCCTCGAATCTGATGAGCCGTCCGTGGTGGACGGTGCGGTCGATGAGGGCGGCGGCCATGTTCTTGTCGCCGAGCACGCGTCCCCATCCGCTGAATTCGATGTTGGTGGTGTAGATGATGCTCCTTGTCTCGTAGGAATCGGAAATGATCTGGAAGAGGAGCCTGCTGCCCTCCTCGTCTATGGGCAGGTAGCCGAACTCGTCGATGATGAGAAGTCGGGCCTTGCCGATGCTCGCGAGTTCCCGGTCGAGCCGGTTCTCCTGCTGGGCGCGGCGCAGACGCATGAGCAGTCCGGTCGCGGTGAAGAAGCGCACCGGGACGCCCCGCTCGCAGGCGAGCCGTCCGATCGCGATGGCCAGGTGGCTCTTGCCGGTGCCGACGGGCCCGTAGAGCACGAGGTCCTCGCATCCGGCGACGAAGTCGAGGTTCTCGAGCTGCGCGCGCCCCCAGTCGGCGGGCATCTTCAGGTTGGTCCAGTCATAGCCGTCGAGGGTCTTGTCGGCGGGGAAGCCGGCCTGTTTGAGCAGGCGCAGGCGTTTGGATCGCTCGCGCGAGTCGAGTTCGGCCGTGAACCATCGTTCGATGAAGTCGAGCTGGTTGGGCGTGGCCTCGGCGAGCGTGCCGGCGAGCACGCTGCGTGTCAGGGTCAGGCTGCGGCTCATCTTCAGGATGCGTTCGCTTTTCTCGGTCGTGGACGCGCGCCTGCGTCGGGTCTCCGGGATCACCGGATCGGGTCTGACGCTCACCGTTCTTCCCCTCCGTCGTCCGTGCCGGTGATGAACCGGTCGTAGCCGCTCAGGTCGGGCTCCTCGATCCCGCCGGGGTATTCCCACTCGCCGTCGCGCATGCGCAACGCGATCGGGGTGAGCGAGTCCGCGTGCAGGCCCATGTCCCTGTTCGAGCGCAGGATCTCGCCGCACGCCTGCATCGCGGGATCGAACCCGGCCGCCCGGCACGCGTCCCCGATCGCTTTGAGGCTCTCCCTCAACGTCTTTTCGTCCATGGAATCAAGCCACGCGCGTATATCGTCGGGCACGTCCGGGCGGATCGAGCTTTCCCGCCACGCGCGGGGTTTGACCGCGAGCCGGGGAAGCACGAGCGCGGGATCCTCCACATTGCGCGACCGTCCGTACTGTCTGGGATACTCCGCGAAGAGCTCGCCGGTGGCGGGCGAGGTGAGCGTGACCGTGTCCCACCGGATCGCGGCCAATACCCTGGAACGCGCCGAATCGGGGCCGGCGAGGTACCGGTTCGAGTCGATGTCGACCAGCCCGTACTTGTCGGCCGTCCGGCTTTCCCAGCGAACCGGGTCGAACGCCGTGGACGGCACCGGCATCAACGCGGCCCTCTCCTCGTCGAACACCTCGGCCACGGGCACGTCCAGCAACCTCGGGCAATACGAGTCCCTGGCGAGCCCGTCGCACCGCTCCAGCAGGAGACGGCTCAACTGCCCATACGATTCCGCGCGCATGGGCGGCACCATGAGATTGCGCCGCAAAAACCCGACCGCGTTCTCCACGCTGCCCTTCTCGTTGCCCGAATACGGGTTGCAGAACCGGACCTCGAGCCGGTAATGCGCCACGAACGCGGAGAACACCCCGGTCAACGCGACCTCGCCCTTCGCGTTGCGCCGGCCGGCACCGGTCGCGTTGTCCATCACGATCACGGGAGGAACACCCCCGATATGCTCGAACACGAGCATCAGGCCATGGCACAGACACTCCGCGTTCTCGCCCGGCAACGCCACGCACAACCGCATGTTCGAATACGGCAACGAGACCACCAGGCAATGCACGTCCGCCATCTCGCCAGCGATCCGGGCCCGGGCCACGCCGAAATCGACCTGCATGCTGCCCGCCGCCCACTCGAGCCGCACGTACCCCTCGCGATCCGGCACGCCGCGGTTCGCCTCGCGCCACCGGTGCACGTAACGCATCGTGGTCGAATACTCGCCGTCGTAATCCGTCTCCGCCAGCAGACGGTCGTGCACGCGCCTGATCGTGTGCCGCTGCTTCCTGGGCAGCAGACGATCGGCCTCCAGCCACTCGTCCACCAGATGCGCGTACGGGTCGATCTTCGACCCGTACCTGCGATCCGCCTTCGGCTTGGGCGAGCAATCCTCCATATCCGCGTACTTCGCGACCGTCCCGCGATCCACGTGAAGACGCCGCGCTATCTGCGCGCGCGACATTCCCTGCCGGTCGAGTCTCCTGATATCTTGCACAATGGGCATCGGTATCGCCATGTTCCTTTCCTTCCCGAGCGCCGGCCGGCGGCAACCGGCCGAATCAAAACCGATTGGCAACTCGGGAATATACAGGCGGCGGCACCGATGCCTATCACATCACCGGGAAACGATGACGACACCGGGGAAAACCATCAGCCCACACTACGGAAAAACACTGCCGAACCTGTCGAACAAACATTGAAGCAAAACACCAGAAGAACGGACGGACCGACCCCGGCCCGCTGCGCGAGCGGGCGAGGAGCCTGTTCATCTCGCAGGCCACCCTCGACGAAACGCTCGAATGGGCCACGCCCCGCCAACTGGACGCCATCGACCGCATGCTCGCCACGGAACTGGCCAACAGGGAGGCCTCCAAACGGGCAAGGCTCATGCGCCAGGCCCGGTTCCCGGTGCCCAAAAGCCTCGACGGCTACGACTTCGCGAACGTGCGCCTGCCCGACGGATACACCAAGGAGCAGCTGACCGGCCTCGATTTCGCGGCCAAGGCGCAGGACCTCGTGTTCTACGGCAAGACGGGACGCGGAAAGACCCACCTGGCCACCGCCCTGGGCATGCTCGCCATCGAGCAAGGCAGGAGCGTGAGGTTCCGGCAGACCGCGGAGCTCGTGCTCCAGCTCGGCAAGGCCAAACGCGACGGCGCCCTCGACAGCCTGCTCAGGGACCTCGCCCGTGCCGACCTGATCATCCTCGACGAGTTCGGCTACGCGCCCGTGCGCCTCGACGGGGCCCGTCTCCTCTACCAGATCATCGCCGGCAGCTACGAACGTCGCAGCATCATCTTCACCACGAACATCGAGTTCAGCAAATGGGGGACGATCTTCGCCGACGACAAACTCGCCGCCGCGATCATCGACCGCATCGTCCACCACGGACGCCTCATCGAATTCACCGGCCCCAGCCGACGCGTCAGCCAAGCCCTCATGTTCGGCAAGACGGACAACCAGTAAAACAAACCACCGGCCGGCACTCCTCATGCCGAAAACCGAAAAAAAAATAGTGACGAAACACGAAACACCGACTTGACTAAAAACACCACGCTGCCAGGAACCGTACGGGTCGGCGAAGTACGTGAGCATGCCCAGCAGCATGAGCAGGCTCGCCTCCGTGCCGTTGTCCCACGTGCGGTCGACGCGCGCGGCCGGCGGGATGTCCTTGAAGATCTCGTATTCGGCCCTGGCCGTGGCGGACGCGCTCTTGTCGTCGACGAGCCGGGCGAACAGCCTGCGGCTCCTGCGCTCCACCTGCGTGTTCATGCAGCGCCTCGACGGCGCGGCGCCGACCACCGTGTCCGACTCGAAATGGCCGAACCCCTTCCTGGATCCGACCGCCTCGGGCCGGTCCGCGATGGGCACGCGCATCGGGATGCGCGGCCCTTTCGCCTTCCTGCCCTTTTTCCTCGTCCGGCGTTTCCTGCCGCGCGCCAGGTACTGGCGCAGGTCCAGCGCCCGCTGCGGCTTGGCGTAGATCCACTGGCAGAGGCACTCGTGGCTGATCCGCATCGACGGGTCGCCGGCGTACTGGGCCTTCAACCGTCCCTCGATCAGTTCCGGGCTCCACCCCCTGCGCAGCGAGTCCAGCACCCAGGCGCGAAGCCGGTCCGAGTCCATGCGACGCGGCTTGCGGGATCCGCGCCGGCGCAGGTCCGCCTTCCTCTGCGCGGCCAGCGCCGAATTGTTTGTGTTCAATTAGTTGTTGCGGGTTTAGTCACGATGATTTTTCGGGTTTAGGCAGAGCATGCCGACCACGGAATGGTCTTAACTGGATGGTGCTTGTATCTCCGCCAGAAAGGACCGGAAAGGATTATGATCAGCATGCCCCAAGTACAGTCTATCCGTCGTTTGCGGCGGAACGGGGAATCCGTCGCGTCGATCGCGCGGAAAACACATGTCAGCGAGCCGACGGTGCGTAAGTACCTCGCGAAGGAGGATCTGTCGGCCGTGCCGTCGGTGAGAAAGCCGCGCGCGTCGGTGATCGACCCGTATCTGCCCGTGATCGAGCAGTGGCTCGCGGAGGATCGCGCGAACTGGCGCAAGCAGCGGCATACCGCGACCAGGATCTGGGAGCGGTTGAGGGACGAGCATGGCGCGGAGGTCTCCCTGTCCACGGTGACGCGGGCGGTGGCGCGGCTCAGGCGTGAGTTCGCGGCGGAGCGTGATGAGGCGTTCATGGATCTGGTATGGCATCCAGGCGAGGCGCAGGCCGATTTCGGCGAGGTCGACGTGCTGTTGCGCGGCGTGGTGCAGCGGATGCATCATTTCGTGCTTGATTTCCCGTATTCGAACGTCGGTCTGGTGCAGTTGATGCCGGGCGAGAACGCTGAGTGCACGTGCCTGGCGTTGCGCAACCTGTTCGAGTGGCTGGGCGGTGTGCCGGAGCGGATCGTGTTCGATAACGCCGCCGGCGTGGGCCATAAGGGGTACGGGGAGCGCGAGCCGCGCCTGACGCACCTGTTCCAGGCCTTCCAGGCGCATTACGGGTTCGATTGTTCGTTCTGCAACCCGTATTCCGGTCATGAGAAGGGCGCGGTGGAGTCCAAGGTCGGCATGGTGCGGCGCAAGCTGTTCGTGCCCCGGCCGAGCGTATGGAGCCTGGAGAACTTTAACGCCGGGCTGCCGGACCGGTGCCTGGAGCTGGCCACGAAACCGCATTACCGCAAGGACACGGAGGAACGTGGCCTGTTCTCCGAGGACCGTGCGGCGCTGCTGCCGTTGCCCGGGAAGCGTTTCGACGTGGTCACGTGGCGGCATATGAAGGCCGACCGGTACGGCGTGGTCACGCTCGAGGGACGGCATCGTTATTCCGCGGACCGGGCGAACGCGGGCAGAGGGGTGATCGTGGGCCTCCGCGCGCTCGAGGCCCGGGGTCCTCGACTCGTCGGGCAAGCATCTGGCGACCCATCCTCGGGCGTACGGCCAGGCCAGCACGAACAGCGAGGACCCGTCCATGCAGTTGGCGCTGCTGTGCAACAAGCCCGCGTCCTGGCCCAACAGCCGGGTACGTGACGCGTTGCCGGACCCGTTGCGGGAATGGCTGGATCGGCAGGACAGACAGACACGCAACGAGGCGCTGCAGACCCTCAAACGCGTTGACAGGGAATCCGGGTGGGCGAACGCGGTCGAGGCGATGCTTTCCATCCTCGAATCGACCGGCGGGGCGGACCGCGCCGGTGTCACACTGCTCGCGGCCAGGCTCGCCGAGGGCGTGGCGGGTATCGAATACGACGATGACAGGCCGGATCTGAGTGAATACGACATCGCGTTCACCGCGGACGTCGGCGTGCAGGAAGGCGGGCGATGAACACGAAGACGGACGAAGGGCTCTACGAGAAGGCCCGCAAGCTGTTCATCTCCAAGGCGAGCATTCGCCGGCTGGGCCACGCCCCGCCAGGTCGACGCCGTCCACCGCCTGCTCGACACGGAACTGGCGAACAGGGAACGCGCGAAGCACGACAGGCTCCTGCGCCGCGCCCGGTTCCCCGTCGTCAAGGGTCTCGACGGCTACGACTTCACGAACGTCAGGCTCCCCGACGGCTACATGCTCGATGAGCTCCTAGGGCTCGGTTTCATCCCGCGCGCGCAGGACCTGGTGTTCTACGGCAAGACCGGGCGCGGAAAGACACATCTCGCGATCGGGCTGGGCATGAAGGCGATCGACATGGGGCTGGGCGTGCGGTTCCATCAGACCGCCGAGCTCGTCCTCCAGCTGGGCAAGGCCAAACGCGACGGCACGCTCGAGACGATGCTCCGGGACATCGGCCGTGCCGACCTGATCATACTGGACGAGTTCGGCTACGTACCCTTCGACATCGACGGGGCGCGCCTGCTCTACCAGATCATCGCGGGCAGCTACGAAAGACGGAGCATCATATTCACCACGAACATCGAGTTCAGTAAATGGGGCACGGTCTTCGCGGACGACAAACTCGCCGCAGCGATCATCGACCGCATCGTGCACCACGGGCGGCTCCTCGAGTTCACCGGCCAGAGCCGCCGCGTCAGTGAGGCCCTCATGTTCGGCAGGAACACCTCCGCGCAACCGGAAAAATAAGGAAAATGCATGCAACTGCCTAAACCCGAAAAAAATACATGACTAAACACGAAACACCGACTTGACGAAATACAGCCGAATAGAACGGACCCGAGGTCCACGGCCCGGTCTTCAGCCGTTTCGGCCGGTAGGGACGGTACGACCCGTTCTCGTTGGACGCGAACCACAGGCCGCGCCTCAGCTCGCGTGACACCGTGGACTTGTCCCGGCCGATTTCCTCCGCGATCTTCCGGACGCTCAGATGCTGTTCGCAATGCAGCTTCTCGATCAGGATCCTCTCCTCGGACGACAGGTGCGAATACTGTTGACCCATGAGTGCAACACCTTCTTAAGTTAGAAACTTCGAACACTTCCAACCCTAGACAAGGTGTTGCACTTCTATTTAGAACCCGGGGCGTAAACACGATTGCCTTCAAAGAAGATGGTCGTGACTGTGCTGGAATCAATGTTCGGTGCTATGAAGCGAAGCGTTGGTTGTGTGTCTAAGCTGGCCGCATTGTTGAATGAGTCTCAACTTCGGGGTGTCGTTTTATCGGCTGTGATGTTATTGTGGCGCGACACGCCAGCTTTATAGGCGATGAGTGGTGGCATCAGATGAGTTCGCTTGTACGTCTCCATTCTTTGTTGAAATATGTTATGCAAAGTGTGTAATTGGCATATTAAACTGTCATATTTGATGTGTTGCGTTGCGTTTATGTGAACTTATTTTCATTGTGCATATCGTTATCAATTTGTTATCAAGGACGATCGCGAGTGAAATGCGCTCATTTATACAATGGCTGTTGCATGGCTGCCCTTGAGGGACGTTCCTCTGGCATGGCTTTGCAATGAGCCGCGATGTGGTCGTAACCAACGTGGGATTCGATTGTGCGGCGAAGAAAAAATGATGGGGGGAGTCGCCCTCCATCATTCAGGAAAGGGAACTGAATGGTTTATAACATTCACATATTGCAAACAAGGAAAACCGGTCGTGTGGTTGCTGCTGCGGCTGCATCCGTGCTGTGTTGCATGGGGGCTGTATTTCCAGCGACTATCGGAGTGACTGCGGCGTCGGCCGATGAACCCGTCGAATTGGTCGTCAACGGCGGATTCGAAGACGATCTTAATGGTTGGAAGTCTGGAACGGTGTGGAATAGCTCCGCATCGTCCATTGCCGTCACTGCGGATGATGTGCATGGTGGCAGTGGCGCCTTGAGCGTTACTGATCGTACATCCTCTGATGCTGGTGCAATCCAGTCTCTTGATGGCAAGGTGGAAAAAGGACAGACATATACCGGAAGTATGTGGGTCAAGGCCACGGAAGACGGTGAATTCAATATCACTGTTTGTTCGGGTAATGGTTCCGGATGTGACCAGATTGCGACCGGAACGGCGAAAGCGGGTGAGTGGACACAAATTTCAGGTACTGGAACGTTAGGTGGTAGTGGTGATTTCACCAGTCCCTCGCTGGTGATTGAAAACAAGTATGGCACGAGCAATGCCGACTTCATTGTCGACGACATTTCCGTAACCGGTTCGGATTCTGGTTCCTCATTCGTGCCGCCGACTACGGGTACGGCAACGGCAGCCAAGGCTTTCGGCGACTATTCAAACCCGATTATCGATTATTGGTATGGCGCCGATCCGTGGGCTATGGAATACAACGGACGCGTATATATCTACACTACGGGTGATGGCACTTCTGTGAATGCTGATGGCTCGTTGAATTATGACTATGAATATGACAGTACTGGGCAGATCAAGGACAATTCGTTCGCTCAAGTAAAGACCATCAATGTTCTGTCCAGTGATGACATGGTCAATTGGCGTAATGAGGGTTACATTCGTGTGGCTGGAGAACAGGGGGTGGCCACCTGGGCCAGCAATTCCTGGGCTCCTGCCGTCGCTCATAAGACCATCAACGGTAAAGAGAAGTTCTTCCTGTATTTCGCCAATGGCGGCAGCGGTATCGGTGTGCTGACCTCGGATTCTCCTGTTGGTCCGTGGAAGGACGAAACCGGTGAGCTGTTGATTAAGGGCGGTACTCCTGAATCCGCTGGTGTGGTCTGGCTGTTTGATCCCGCGGTGTTCGTGGATGATGACGGGCAGGGCTACCTGTATTACGGAGGTGGTGTTCCGACAGGCGAGGAAGAACATCCGAACACGGCTCGCGTTATTAAACTGTCCGATGACATGCTGCATACCGAAGGTGAGGCTCAGGCCATAGACGCACCTGCCATGTTTGAGGACTCCGGGATTGCCAAGATAGGTGGTACTTATTACTACTCGTATTGCACTAATTTCAGCCATGACAACGTAATTGATGGTAACACGGTCGGTTACGGCAATATCGCGTATATGACTTCAGACAACCCGATGGGGCCGTTCACTTATCAGGGTGAGATTCTGAAGAATCCGAGCACGTATTTCGGTGTTGGCGGCAACAATCATCACGCGATGGTTCAACTTGGCGACCAGTGGTATATGACCTACCATGCGCAAACGGTGGCAAAGGAATTGATGAACGGCGGTAATCTTGACGCGGCGCATGGCTACCGAAATACTCATCTCGATCCGATTACGGTTAACGAGGATGGTTCCATTGCCGATATTGCAATGACATATGAGGGTCTCTCTTCGGTGAAGAATCTGGACGCGTATCAAGATGGAGGCATTCCAGCTTCCACCATTGCATGGGATTCCGGCATTCAGAACGCATATGACCTGACTTCTGGTGTGCGCGTGGTCGATATGACTACAGACAATTCCGAAGGTCAGAAGCTCAGCAATATTAATAATGGTGAGTGGACGTCTTTGGCGAATGTCGATTTCGGGAATAACGGCGCCTCTTCGCTGACTGTGACTGCAGCTGGCAAAGCCGGAGGCATCCTTGAGATTCGTCTTGATGATCCGGATTCCGAACCTGTGGCTTCTATTTCGATTCCTGCCGGTGATGGATCCGAGTACGCCGATTACACGACCACCCTTGAGGGTGTGACAGGGGTGCATCATGTGGTGTTCTCCTTCAAATCCGATGGTGGTGCGAATGCTCAGGATGAGCTGTACGACATCACTACGTACACTTTCACGGAGTCGCAGGATGAAACTCCTTCGACTCCGGTGGACAAGTCTGATTTGCAGAGCGCAGTGAATGAGAATTCCGGCCTGAACGCTTCCGATTACACGGAAGAGAGCTGGAAGGTGTTTGCTGACGCATTGCAGAAGGCTCAGGCGGTATTGCAGGATGAATCCGCTACTGAACAGCAGGTTCAAGATGCGCTTGCTGCATTGAATAGTGCACGTGCCGGTCTGAAGCTGGCTGATGATTCCACTGATGGCGTGGATTTGGCACAAACCGGTTCCTCTGTCTTGCCTGGTGCTGTGATTGTCGCTTGCTTGGCTCTCACTGGTGTGATCGTAGCGCGAGTGCGTCGCGAGATGCGCTAGTTACCTCTTGGTAATGCGGTCATCCCGTAGCGGCAGCCTCGGGATGACCGCACATGAAACCTAGAACTGGTACTTGTTCAAGCGTAAGTTTTGGCAGTGGTAATGTCCATCACTTATCCATATGCGGGAATGTCTTATCGTCATTCATTGCTGATTTGTGCGGGCATGCTATTGGAATACGCACTCGATGTTGAGTGCTTATCATGAAAGGTTAAAAGACTTATGAATTATTTACGACAAAAAATTTCGGCTAGTGCTATCGCGGTGTTGTCGACTTGTGGGTTGATTTTGGCGCCAATGCCGGTCTTTGCGGATGATTCAACGCCATCTTCAACGCCATCGGATGGCAGTTACACCACGACTGATAGCGGTGATGGCACGTATTCCATTCCCATGTTGAACACGGATGTTCCGGATATCAGTGTTATTCGTGTGTCGAAGGACGATCCGAATAACAAAGACGGTCGTGATGTGTATTACATGGTGAGTACCACTATGGAGCTCAGTCCCGGATCTCCAATTATGAAATCCTATGATCTGGTCAATTGGTGGATAGTCACGTACGTGTATGATCGCATTTCTATGAGCGATGCTTCATCCTTGCGCAATGGAGCTAGCTCGTATGGCGAAGGCGAGTGGGCTCCGTCGCTGCGCTATCACAATGGCCGCTTCTACGTGTTATTCAATACGAACAACCTTAATGGCGCTTATATCTACTACACCGATGATATTGAGAATGGTCCTTGGACGAAGATTGCCCTTAATCGGGGATTCCATGATCCGTCATTGTATTTTGATGAGCAAGGGAGTCCTTGGATTATCTCCGGCGTCAACCAATATAGGCTGTCCGATGATTTAACCACGGTGGTGGAGAGCCATGAGAATATCATCTCTGCCGAACAGTTCACTGATGATCTTGGTGAGACTCCTACCGGATTTGAAGGATCTCAGACTTTCAAAATCGGTGATTATTTCTATACTCCAACGATTTACTGGGGCAAAGACGGTCGTACGGTGATGCTGCTGCGCACCACTGATTTGCTTGATGGCTCCAAATACGAAGCCAAAAAGTATTATCTAGGTGCTTTCGCACAAGGTAGCCTTGTTGAAGTCGACAACGGTGATGGCACGACGTCTTGGCATGGATTCTTCTTCCGAGACACATATCCGACCGGACGTATTCCCGGTTTGATTCCTGCAACGTGGGGTGATGACGGATGGCCTGTGTTTGGGGACAATAATCAGGTAAGCGCGTCGGACACCTACGACAAACTGATTGATTTGCCTGCTGATTTGGAGAATCTGGTTCGCCAGCGTTCCCTGGTCAATTCGGACGATTTTGATAATGACGCGCCTCATCAGTCTTATCAGGATCAGGATTGGTGGACTCTGGAGGAGCCTCCTCAGGTTGACGATTCTCTGATTGGAATCGAGCTGGTGGACAATGGCGATTTCGAAAACGGGACTGAATCGTGGACCCCTCAGTGGAATGGTACGCTTACCGCGATTACGGATGGTTCTCTTTCTGGAACCACGAGTCTTGCTGTGACGAATCGTGGCGAATACAATGGCGCTGGCCCGGGTCAATCTATGGATGGAAAATTGCAGCAGGGCGTGACATATCGTGCCAGTGCAACGATTCGATACGACCATGAGATGGACGGCGTCGATTCATCGGCTGTGACTTCCCACCTGTTTTATGTGGCGATTCAATATGCAGACGGCACAATTAATCGTGTGGCCACAGGAACAGTGAAACGTGGGGAGACGACTACTATCACAGGTGAGTTCTCCATCCCATCCGACGCTAATGTGGAAGGTTCCAAACTCATTGTCGAAACCGCGTGGGGTGCGGAAGGCACGTGCATGGATTACGTCATCGACGATATTTCCCTGATCGGTCTTGCTGATGAGAAGGAATATCCGGTCGCCGAAGAATACCAACCCAATGGTTCGAATCTTGATTTGGTATGGGAATGGGGACATAATCCAGATAACCGATATTGGTCTCTCACTGATCGTGAAGGCTGGTTGCGTTTGACCAATGGGCACAAGGTTTCCGCCACGGCCAAATATATGAAAGGCACTTATGGCGACCTGACATATTTTGAAACCGCCCGTAACGTTTTGTCGCAGCGTACCTTTGGCGGATCCATGTCTGTGGAAACCCACATGGATGTCAGTCATATGAAGGATGGAGACACCGCAGGCCTCGCTACATATACCCGTAGTTTTGCCTATGCCGCTGTGCGTCAAGAAAATGGACAGCGAACGTTGGGCGTGGTCAAGCGTGTCTACGACAATGGCGTGAAGGACGCGGACGGTAATATCGTTGACGATACGATTGATCGTGACGCTGAAGAGGCCTTTGTATCGGGCGGCACAGTGACATTGCCAGATGATGCGACCAATGTGTGGATCAAGTCGGACAACACACTGGATAATGCGAGTGGTAAGTTGACGATTCAGTATTGGTACAGTCTGGACGGTAAGCAATGGTCCAAGCTTGGCGACGAGCAGGGGCCGCTGACTTACGATTGGAGCTTGTCGCACTTTAAGGGGTATCGAATCGGCTTGTTCAATTACGCCAAGGAGAATACGGGTGGTTATGTCGATTTTGATTACTATGACTTGAGCGACGTGTTGACTTCTGACGGCAAAGCTGTGGATACGTCTAAGCTGCGTTCGGCCATTGATCAGGCTGACTCTCTGCAGTCTGCGGAATATCCTATGGATGAGTGGGATAAGATGCTCACGCTACTTGATAAGGCAAAGCAGGCGTTGGCATCCGATCCTTCCACGCAAAATGAGGTGGATGCCCCGCAGCGTGCACTGAGTTTGCAGCTCGCGCAATTGGCGGTTGACCGTCAGTCTGGTGATGGCGGAAATCCTGGTGGTGGTGATCAGACCGGTGACGGTAACCAGTCGGGTAACGGCGATCAGACCGGTGATGGCGGCCAGCAACAGTCTTCTACTGCTGATGATAATTCATCTGAACTGTCATCAACTGGTTCGTCCGTAACACCGATGGTGCTGTCTGCAATTGCCCTGATGCTGGCTGGCATCAGTGTCATTCGGATACGCCGCTCTTCGCGCTGAAATATCGCCGCAGCCTGTTGGTTGCAGCGATTGAATGTGCGGAATCAGTGATGTGTCGCAATGGTGGGTTGTGCGAATGCTCGGCAACGTGGATTCGTACAACCCATCCTGTTATGTTGAGACCGCGGCGTGAGACATGGTGGAGCATGACATCGGCGTAGAATGTGCGATTTTGGAAACAAAGGAGCTGGTGTGTGGGCGGCTGGCAGTTTTCATTTCGAATCGACGGCGTTCTCCTGATATCAAGTATGGCTGTGTATCTATGTTGCCGTTATGTGGTGATGTTAGCGGAGTGAGTAATTCGGATATGGTTCGCCCTTATGAACATATGTATGGCTTATGTCGTCCGCCGAAGCATGGTTGCGATTAGCGAAAATCAGGTATTGCGGCGTTATGTCCGGCGCCATGTCATTATCGTATGGCGCACTCACGATACAATACCGTCCTAGCATGGGCGTCGCGGCATGAGACGACGCATTGTGCAGACAGGTGTGGCGTCGAACAACGAACGCGAGGTAAACGTAGATGGCGGTGAATTCCAGCGTGGAGAAACAGCCGGTCGACCAGCAGGCGAGCGGTGAGGTGCAGGCTGAAATCGATACGCGGTCCGATGGTGTTTCGCCCATGCCCAACGATGTTTCCAAACATAACGATGTTTCCAAGCATCCGGTGGCGTCCATTCCCGAATCGACGCTGTCGCTGGCCGATATTGAGCGTAAGCGCTCGCATCCTGCATTGTGGCTGGCTTATGCGCTGCTGGTGATTGCGGCCATTGTGGTGCCGTATTGGTGGGGGCGTGCGATTGCGGTGAACGATACGCAGTGGCTGCTTGATAATTTGAGCGCGCTTGAGCCGCGCGGCGCCGCGTTTGTTGCCTGGACGGTGACGCTGATTGCCGTTTCCGGCCTTGGTCTGCTGGTTGTTGACGCCCATCGGCGCTTGTGGGGCGCGGTTTTTGTGATTGGCTTGGCGGCGGAGCAACTCATTGCCGGCCTGCGCATTCTGAAAATTGATTTTTGGTATGCGACATATGTGGTGTACGGAGAGTCGTCGGCATTGGCGAATGCGGCGAATCTTGGCATTATTTCAGTTGGTATTGGCGTTGCCGTTTTCGCGGTGCTGTGGGTGGGATTGTTGGTGACGATTAAAAAAGAGTCGCCGTTGAATGTGCTGACGCGCAGTTGGGCGTCGTTTATCTTTTTTTGTGATTGAGACGATTGCTTTGCTTGTTGTGATGTTTGGCGGCCTGCTGACGTTGGTCTGATTCGTGGTGTCTGGTGCTCCTGTATAATTGACCCTTGGCGTATTTCGCCCGCGGATAGAGAGCGCGCCGGCATCGGGCCGGTAGCACCGCGCAGCAATATAAGGAGGATGCCGTGGCACTGACGGCTGAAGAAAAGCAGGAAATCATCGCTAAGTACGCGACCCATGAAGGTGACACCGGCTCTCCGGAGGTCCAGGTTGCTCTGCTGAGCAAGCGTATCGCTGATCTGACCGAGCACCTCAAGGAGCACAAGCACGACCACCACTCCCGTCGTGGTATGCAGCTGATGATCGGTGACCGTCGTCGCCTGCTTGACTACCTCAAGCGCGTTGACATCAACCGTTACCGTTCCCTCATCGAGCGTCTGGGTCTGCGTCGATAATTGAAGACTTCCGCCCGAGTACCTAGGATGGTGCTCGGGCGTTTTACATATCGCCAGCCAACGGCAACAACGGCAAGAGGGTTAGAGGATAGGCCAGCAGGTAAGGCCGACAGGAGAACCCGAATGAAGGGGTTGACACGAGGAACGACGGCCAAGGGGCCAGTCGAAACAAGGTATGTGACGTCCGCTGAAGAGGACAGTTGCGGTTCAAGCGAGTCGCCAAACCGCAACACAGTATGTAGGAATAAATAGAAAATTAAAGAAGGAGGAACCCTATGGAGGGTCCCGAAATCAAGGCCGTTGAGGCCGTAATCGACAATGGATCGTTTGGTAAGCGCACGCTGCGCTTCGAGACCGGCCGCCTCGCCCAGCAGGCCGATGGCGCTGTGGCCGCCTACCTCGACGACGATTCCATGATTCTGTCCACCACCACCGCCGGTTCCAGCCCGAAGGAGAACTACGACTTCTTCCCGCTGAC
>OHAU01002173.1_pt1 | contig 19585 bp, 14 predicted proteins | sample 1577181 | NCBI WGS metagenome assembly OHAU01 (sample SAMEA3541472, study PRJEB24748) | human gut metagenome | biome: human gut; feature: human-associated habitat; material: faeces | place: China | collected 2012 | reverse complement strand
CAGCTGTCAGAGTTAATTACTCTCTAACAACTACACTTTTATGGTACTAAATAGAATTCATGGTCATAGGTATCTTGTGACATTGATGGATAAACTTGTAGTACCAAGTGGTGAGATGGAATCATTGATAAAAAGGGAGAGTAAAGTCTATTCTAATAACTTGTCTGAATTTTTATATACGTATGGCAATATAATCGAAAATTATTATAGAATAGTTCCATTTAATCGTTACAGAGTTTCGGATGTTCAGGCATATTTATACGGAATTAATACATTGGAAAAAGAGGTGAAAGCTGAAACTTTAGAGGAATATTACTGGAATAGTCCGAAATGGTTTAGTACAGTGATTCCTATGATTTGGTTTGCATATAAAGGTGTATTTTCTATTGATAAAGATTTTTATAATCAAAATGTAAAGAGATTATATGGAATACATATTTATACGGAAGAAATAGCAGATTTTTTATCAGATTTGCAGCTGATTTTGTCAAAAGCAATTTGTGAAAAAGAAAGTGAGCAGGTAGAAACAGAGATATGTGAGTATAAAAATTTGGTTGATTTGAGAAATAGATTATGTGATTTATATAGTAAAGTGGACACATATTGGATAAGTAACAGGGAAAAATTTGATGAATGTATAAACAGAATTAAAAGTATAATGTTTAATTATGATATCGAAAGACGTATTTTACAAATAGAAAATTCTATTGGACATACAAGGTATATGACAGGACAGAAAGTGGAAAAAAATTTTATTAGCAGGGGATATGTAGATGATTTATTCATTTATATAGAAAAAAATATATCAAATTTAGACTTTAAAAAGGAAAATGAACAATTCTTATCACATTATAGCAATATATCATCGGAAAACGATTGGAGATTGATATCATATGAAATGACAAAAATGAAAATGTACTTAAAACTTATCCCTGATTCGTATGGTCAATATACTAAAAAAATAATAGAAATGCAGAAGATTTATAAAGATACATTAAAACAGATTGTAAAAATAAAATTATGGGAAAATTCGATATCATCTTCGAATACACAAAAGGAAGCTTCACTTGGACAGTTTGAGGATAAAAGGCTAGCGTATCATAAACTATACGAAACATTACAGGAAGTATATACAGATAAAGACAATGAGAAAAATTCATTATTTATTCAGGGTCTTCATGACGTTATTAAAAATGCAGCTGATGGATATATAAATTTTTTAGTATAAAAGAGGGAAAAACATGGATAAAAGACGAATGTACCAGATTTTGGACGTTTTGACACTTCCCTATTGCAATCCTGATTTTTATCATAGAAATCAGGATTGTATTGCATCTGTCCGAGAGGCATTTTATGAAGTATCCAATAGAAATAATCTAGGCTGGAAGAAAGCTGAACAATTAAAAAAGCACTATCATGATGCAGAAAATGAAGTGAAAAGATTTGTTGGTAAGCAGTTATATGTTACACAAATTGATGATTATATTTTGATGCTCAATTTATTTTTTAAAGAACAGGAATGCAATAAACTTTTCGGGTTTTTTAGAGAGATTGATAACAGAGAATATCTGATATCTGTGTTATATTTGAAAAATTTATCCCGTATTGCCAGATCACTGTTAACATTCAGAGATGGAAGGATTGCTATCCGTATGTGGACAAATAAGAAAGACAGTACGGGAGAAAAAGATATTTTTTCAGGACAGGATGTATATAACAAAATAGAAATCTGGAATCTGTTATCCCGTATGATGCCGCTTGATATTCTCATTGCAGTCTTCCTGACAGAGAATGAATTGGATGAGGAGTATTACCTGTACAGGCAGAATGGCATGATTTTCTTAGGCGATAATATTCTGGAAACATTGTTAAGAAGAGGAATTGCTGAAACACATCTACATTTTAATGCAGGGATGCAGTATCAGTATATCTGGCAGGAATACATGAATCTTTTCAGATGGCAGGAAGTAAATTCGCTTAATATTCCGTTTCATATAATTGCTTTTCGTACTATATTTGCAGAATATCTGGAACACCAGGAAGGATATCGGTGTTTAAGAGAATTTCTAAACGGTAATTTTTCTAAAGTGTTGGAAATCAGCGGGTTATTTGATGAATTGGCGAGAGGAGATACAAGTTTAAATTCGGAATATACGGAAACTTCTTATAGTGAATTATATAGACGATGGAAAAACGTAAAACTTCAGGACCATAATTTTTTAATGGGAACATTATATGCAAGATACAAAAGTCTGCATACATATGAAGAAATGATTTTTTTATTTAAAAGTGTAAAATATTTTAGAGACAAAAAAATAAATGCAGAATATGTTTTTGAGTTACGTTTGTTCATGCAATATCTTCGCAGTAAGAATTTTGTTTTTAAAGATATTTTACAGAGTGTTCCAATTTATGGGTTGGAGTACTTTCAAATGCATTATAGTACAATGCGGCGTAACGAACGGGCAATACGTCTGGAAAAACATGAAATCTGTAAAATTTTACTGCATTCCATTCACCAGAATGTATTTCTGAAAAAATATGAAATAAGAGTTGGCATACCTGAATTAGGTGTAAAAGTAAAAACAGAATATAATAAGCAGGAACTAAAGCGAAAAATACTGCGTGAGATTTATCTGGTTTTGAAAGAGTATAAAAAGATTCTGGAAGAGTATCAGGAAGAACAGGTCCCTAATCTGGGAATCATATTCAGTTTTTTTAAAACGGATTCTGTAGATAACAGAATTGGTGATATGTGCTGGCTGCAATATAGTGAAACAGGAACAAAAAGTTGGAATATGGATCATATCACTTTGAAACAAAAACGAATGAAAGACAGCGCGGTTGCTTTAGAAGAATTAAGAGGTGAGATTGATTTTCTTGATAAATATGTTGTAGGAATTGATACAGCATCTGTTGAAAATAAAGCAGAACCTTGGATTTTTGCACCTGTTTATCTTGCGATTCGCAGACAGATTATTACAAAACCCATCCGGCAGGAAAAAAATAGATATTCCAGAATTAATAATATTGGATTAACTTATCATGTAGGAGAAGAATTCCGACATATTTTATCCGGTTTCCGTCATATATACGAAACTATTTCTTTTATGGGATTTAAAGCCGGAGATCGTATTGGTCATGGAATTGCTCTTGGTGAAGATATTGAAAGATGGGTCGACCGGCATGAAACAATTGTTATTCCGATAGAAGAATGGCTGGAAAATCTTGTATGGTTATGGGGAACAAGTATATCTGGAGAATTAAATGTAAATATTTTTGCAGAGCAGTTAAAAGAAAAAATTCAGATTTTAGCATCGGAAATATATGGTGATGATACAAATTTAACACCAGATATACTCTATGAAGCATATCTGGAAAAATTTCATTTATTGCATGAAAAATCGTTTGAAATGATGAAACAGTATTGTCAGAGAGATATGCTGGAAGAAGATGGAGAACACTTTTGTAAATATTATAAAGGAAGGAGCAATGAAGAACATAGATGGACGACTGAAAAATTGGTTTGTGCATATTTTTGTCCTGTATATTACAGGAGAATGCAGCAGCCGATTATGGTACATGTTGAAAGAGAAAATCTCTCTCTTTACTTAAAAATACAGGAGGAATTATTAAGAATTGTAGCGCAAAAAGGTATTTTTGTTGAAGTTAATCCCACCTCCAATACAGCAATTGGAGAAAATCGTGAACTATTTATGCATCATATTATGAATCTGAATAATCATGGACTGGTTAATGAACATGCACATGAAGTAATGGTTACGATTAATTCAGATGATCCTTTAATCTTCAGTACAAATTGTGAAAATGAACTGGGATATATGTATCATGCTTTACTTTCTAAGGGATATTCAAGAGAACGGGTTATTGAATGGATTGATAAAATACGTCAATACGGAGTGGATAGCAGCTTTGTAAGAGAAATACGTCCAAGAAATACATTATTAAATGAAATAGGGCAAATTTTGCAACAGATAGAAAAAATAGTAGGAGTGGATTGAAATATTTCTTTTAATGATTTCCAGAAGATCAGAAACATATTTAAGTACTAATTTTTGTAGACTAAAACAAAGCCATTGAAAAAATTACTTAATATGGTAAAATAAAAGGATGGTAACAATTTTTGAAAAAGACGATCATGTACTTTAATTTCAAATAACTATTTAAACGTTTTATAAGAAACTCATACAAAAGAAAAAATCTTTTAATTGCTCTATGGCATATTGAAAGGAAGAAGCGGTTATATGTTTGAAATATATTCTATATTTTAAGTAGAATAGACATATATACGCTTTTTTTATTACAAAAATATAGACATTAGTAAGCTGGTGAGGGAGGAAACAGATTTGAAACGATTATTATATTTTGTATCCAATAGTAAAAATAAATATGAAGAATTGAAGCAAATGGCAGAGGGTACTTCATATGATATCAGATGGTATCAATATTCTATAAAAGAATTGCAGACTGATAAAGTAGAAGAATTACTTAGACATAAGGCATTAGCAGCTTTTAAGAAAATTAAACGCCCTGTGATCGTGGATCATACGATATTAGAGGTTGAAGCATTTAATAACTTACCGGGACTTCAGACGAACTATTTCTTTGAAAAACTTGGAAATAAAGAAATAGTTGATTTCTGCAATCATAAAAAAGAATGGAAAGCAAAAGCAATTACTAAACTTTGCTGTTGTACGGGAAAGAAGTTGATTTTTGCTGAGGGAATGGAAAATGGAAGAATTACAGAGAAGGCAGATGAATTAGAAGGAGCGTATGCATGGGATAGTATTTTTAAACCTTCTGAAAATAATGATAAGGATGAGATTTATGCCAGACTTGATAAAAATGAACGTTCAATGCGTAGAAAAGCATGGGAAGAATTAACGAAACAATTAGAAAAAGAAGACATACTTTCTCCTGATTTGGAAAGTTATCAGAATAATATAAAAGATTTGGCGAGATTGATCAGTCAGAAAAAAGTAATGCTATTTATTGGAGCTGGAATATCTGCGTCAATAGGGCTGCCATCCTGGAATTCTTTAATAGGAGAACTTGGTCAGGCAGATGATTATGATCCTGATGTTTTTTCAGAATATGGCGATAATATGCTTTTGGCTGAATATAGTGATGGAAAAGGTGGTAAACTACAAGATATATTTAAAAATAAATGGGATATAAACAAGAATCCTGATTTGAAAAAGCATCTGGAGGAGTCCATGATTTATAAATACATTATGGAACTGGACTGTCCGGTAATTTATACAACTAATTACGATCATATGCTGGAAGAATATTATAAATTAAAAAAAAGGAAACTACATAAGATTGTAAGGCTAAATCACTTTAACAGCGATGAACATAATTATCCAAGGATTATGAAATTTCATGGAGATACTGAGGATATGGAAAGTATAGTATTGACAGAAAGCCAATATTTTAAAAGAATGGATTATCAGTCTTTTATGGATATTCAACTGCAGGCAGATCTGTTAAAATATACGGTTTTGTTTCTGGGATATAGTTTGGCAGATATTAATATTAAGCAGTTGTTATATCTTTCAAGAAAGCGATGGGAAAATACTAAGCTTGAGAATCCTTCATATATTTATACTGCAACACCAAATTATGTACAGGAAGAAGTTTTTAGAAATAATCATATTGTAAGTATTTCCGGTGATGAAGCAGATAAGAAAAAAGCAACGGAAATATTTTTAAAAGATCTTTGCGAAGCAATAACGAAAGAAAAGAAAAGGAGTTGAAAAGAGAAGAAGAAAAAGGAAAGGATAACAGTGGGATGACAAATAAAATTTATATAACATATGATAATAATGAAACTGTAACTTATTCTTTCTGGAAACAATTTTTTTTAATGAGTGGAGTATGGGTAATAGGAAACGAAATTGAAAATACGAAAAAGCATAATCTGGAAGCAATAAAAACAGAATGTTTACATTTATATTTTTTATCTAAACAAAATCTTCCTGTAATAAAGGATAGCAGAATTAAAGATAACGTATTTTATTTTACGAATGTAAAAAATTGTGGAAGCAATGCATTGTACAAAAGCAGAAAAGATATTTTGCCATATGACTGGAAAAAAAAAGATACATTTATAAATGCATTGGACAAAATTACTTTTAAGAAAAAAGAAAACTATAGTAATCTTCTTGAAACATATATAGGTAACAGTTTGTGGCTGTCAACCTGGCTGTATTTCGAACTGGCATATGAAGGATTAACGGAATGGGATACATGGATATTGAATAACAGCAAAACATCTATTGGTGATTTAAAAAACTATTTAGATAAACTGGAAAAAAAAGTAAAGGTGAAAAAGAGCAACTCATGGAATTACAAATTTATGTATTTATACTGCAAGTATTTAGAAACAGCTATTGAGAACAGAAATCCGGAGGAAAGAAAAGAAAAGGTAGAAGAGCTTTTTAAAGATGCAAATAAGTTATCGCTAGAATATGGGTGGCAGCCAGCTCTGTGCGAATTATGTGCATTAATAGCTGATCTCAGTCCGTTGAAAAATAAAATAGCAGTTTTGTACTACAAAGAAATACCGGAATATGAAAGAAATCCGGAGATACTATATAAATTGGGTAAAGTTTATGAGAAGAAATATGGAGACATAGAAAAGGCAATTAAGTATTATGAATTAGCAGATGAAACAAAAACGCATTACAGAGCAAGATATAAGATTGGTAGTTATTATGAAAAGAGAGGAGAATGGAAAAAGGCAATAATTTTTTATGAAAGTATTTTTGAACAACTTAAAAACAAAACAGGAAAACATTTATATAATAGTACAACAACTTATGATTTTGAATATTATGAAAAAATAATGATAAAAATAAGAGACATATTTAGACAAAAAGTAGCATATAAGGGGAAAGAATTAGATGAGCTGATTGATGAATTGAAAGAGAAAAAGGTTGAATATTCTCACTTGGAAAAAATGATACATTGTATGGGAAAAATGTCAGATACAGAGAAAACTGAAAAAGAGAGAGAGCACGATTTTCTGGAAAACATTATGGAGTATGTACAGAAAAGAATAGATTTATATTATCTAAAATAAAAATTCGAAGGAGAAATGGTTATGCAAGAGAAAAAATACAAGTTGCTTATTGATGATCTGTCTGCCATAAAATATGAGGAAGAAAATGAATTTGAAAATTCCGTATCAGCAGATGCATATGAAAAGGCTTATGCGATAACGAAAAAAATACTGAGAGAAAATAAAAAATTCCGGGAATTAAAAAACAAAGGTACTACAGGAAACAAACTGAGAAATTCAGAACAGATATATAATATATTGTTTTTTACAGGTGCAAAAGGCTCTGGTAAAACTTCAACGATGCTTTCCTATATGGAATATCTTAAAGATTTTTACAGAAAAAGTGATAAAGGTGAAAATAAATTATCTTCGAAAGATCATTTGATGTTTACAGGGTTAGAATATATAGATGCTTCTGTTATGGACAAAAAAGAGGATATTCTTGGATGTATACTGTCAAAAATGCTGAAAAAATGGAAAGAAGAAGAAAGCCATAGTTATGAAGGCCGGAGAATGGGAATTATACAAACGAATGATTACTCATATAGAAAAAGAAATATTTCACTGGCATTTGACAGAGTATATACAAATTTGAAGAATCTGAGAAGTTCAAAAGATGTTATAGAAGATGAAGATGATACATTTCTGGAAACTTTGGAGAAATTATCTCTTTCCTGGAACTTAAAAGAATCATTTCAGGAATTGGTGCAAGAATATTTGGAAATCATGAAATATCCAAATACAGAAGACCTGAAAATAGAAAATCATTTTCTGGTTATCTCAATAGATGAAGCAGATATGAATATAGATCATGGATTTGAAATCATAGAACAGATTCGTCAATATTTAATGGGACCTAATATAATTGTTCTCCTGTCAGCTGATTATGATCAGTTGGAAAAAATATGTGATAACCATTTTTCAAGAGAATTTTCTTCCATAAATAAATTTGAGAATATGGATAAACACATAAAAAGGCTGACCAGAGAATATCTGGAGAAAATAATTCCATCAGATAGAAGAATTATTATGTCTCCAGGAAGTGAATGGAAACTTCTGGACAGAGAAGAAATAGAGGTATATTACAAGGATGATGAAGGAGAACCATACGGAGAAGGAACAATTAAAAAAATAGTTCAGAGAGATTGCAGAGATAATCTGGGAATTGAATTATATAAGAATGGTGAATTGATTAAATATTTTACGCCAAATACATTACGTGAATTTTCCACCTGGATAAAGAAAATGAGTGAACTTTCGGACATTGATATTTCGTTAAGAAAAAGCAAAGCGTATGAATGGTTTTGGGAAGAAATGTTTCCTAATGTTTTGAAAAAAGAAGATGAAAATTTAAGGATATTCTCCGTTTTAGGAGACATGAGACCAAAAGAGCAGACGGATTTGCTGGGAAGTCTTTTGAATGCTGAGAATAATAATCAGAGTATCTTGGAAATGATATCTCTGATTCAGTCGAAAAATATTGCGGAAAGAAAAAAATCAAATGTTTGTATGCTATTTCTTTCTATGAAAATTATGGAAATGATGCAGGATACAGAGAAATCCAAGGAACTTTATGACTATTATTCGCCATGGGGACTCTGGGGAGAATGGGAAAAGAAGATGGGATCTGAATACATAATAATAGGAACAACAGAAAAAAGATCAATGTTGTGCAATGTTCATTGTTTTGAGTTTTTTAATCTAAATAAAGCACTGGAAATTCAGGTAAAGAAGTTTATTGTTAGTGCCAATAAATCAGGGAAAATTCCAGATAGTGAGATAGATATGATGAAAAATTTCCAATATATTACATTGTTTTTTAATTTGGAAAATAATATCAATGAAGAAACTAATTCATGGGAATTTATTCAGGAGAATCAGACCATGACTTTAGGAGAAAAACATAATGATAGCTGGAGTCGAAAGGGAATATTTAGTTTTTCAAATTCAATATTAAACATTTTAAAAGGATGTAAACTGGCAGAAATGTTTTGCGAATGTATGGAGAAAAATCTGAAAGACAGTGGTGTTACATCAAGAAAGGCACAGGGAATAATTGAAAGATTAGTAATATGTAGAGATGAGAATAGCAGAAAGATTATGCCATTTTATAATCTGGAATTTCTATGTAGGTTGGGAAAGGAATTGGAGAAAGAGTTTGCAGGAAGATTTATGATGGAACTCACATTAGAAAATGTGTCGCTTCATTTATACAGATACTGTTGGATTATCAAAGAAAACCTCAGAAAATATGACAAAGCATTTGGCACAGAATATGAAGAACATTTTTCTGAATTTGGATTGTTTGAGAAGATTTTAAATGAGGATATGGATTTTTTGAGTTTGTTTTTTGATACTGTTCAGAAGGTTTATGTACCAAAGGAATTTGGACTTGATGACTAAGGAGCTTAAATGGATAATTTACGGTCGGTATTAAATATTGTATTGAGTAAGATTCCAACATCATTAATAGTGAACTCAGAGATTCAGTATGATAATATTAATCGAGACACTTTTGTAAAAATAGCAGGATACTATTTAAAATATTATTCTAATGATGAATTGGATAATTTGTTTGACTATATTAAGAATGAATATGAAGATCAGGCAAATTATGTGAGAGGTTTTGAAATAGGAAAATATGAGGACAAAGAAGGGTTCAGTGTTTTTGATGCGATTTTGATATTTGCAACCAGAGTTTTGCAGGAAATAGATGGTGAACCGATTTGCCGTTATGAAAATGTACTCCGATGGCGTTTTACTTCACATTTGTTGGAAGAAGATATATTTACGACTGCATATCTGGCTTTTCAGGACTGTAGAGAAGGAAAAAGAAACAGAGATTTTTCATGGAAACCAGTAATTGGAAATAATAATGAGCATTTAAATTGGATATTACGTCAGGGTCTGGCTGATAATCATTTTCATTTAAAAGGTTCGGCACCACAGTTTCCATTATCCTGGATTAATATGATGAATCATGTGAGGAGCAAAAAATATGAGAAGATTCTGGAAGGATACAGCAATAAAAGACTTTCGGTTTCGTATGAAATTGGAACGGAAGAAGAACATCTGTATTCATTATATTTAAAGGCAGCGTTGATACGCTGCTTTTTATTCGCGCAAATAACTGAACAGGAATTCTTTATTGCAAATAATTTGGTTCGGAATGATTATGATCCTGATCCTGAAACAAGAAAATGGTCAACGGAAAATCTTGTAATGTTTCTCCTGAAAGACAAAACAGAAATTATTTTTTACCGAAACAAAATTCAGGAAAATATTGATTTTTTCAGAACAAATAAAGGTGAAAAACAGTTGGACTATGCATTGACAGGTGAATATAGAAAAGGAACAGGAAAAAATGAGGCGAATAATAGCCTTTCAGGTGAACGATGGCTTATGTATGAAATGTTTCTCAGAATATATGCAAAATCCGTCAAAGATCAAAAATATTTTAACCTGTTCTATCTATATCTTGTTATAAAGCGTGCAATTAGAGCGGAACTTGTGCAGACAAATGAAAATATTGGATTTGACAATTTTGAAAAGTATCAGAATAGAAAAGAAGATTTTATTGAAGATACACCTCTGGAAAAAGAATACATAAAAATGGCATTAAAAGGAACGATTGTCAATCAGAACATACTTCATCTCGAAACACGTCTTACACCAAGAAAAACAGCTTTACAAAACAAAAAATACATTGAAAAATATGATAAAGTCATGAAAAATGATGAAGAATTGATGGAACGATATTTTTATGTATTTCATTTTGTAAAAGAGAAAGATAATGAGAAACTATTAAACAGCGATTCTTATTGTCGTCATTATCAAAAAAGGCGCAGCCTGCAAAAACAGGCTAAAGCAATTGCACTATTTCGTACAAAATTTCCTGAAACAGCAAAAAGACTGAGGGGAATAGATGGATGTTCAAGAGAAATAGGATGCAGACCGGAAGTTCTTGCTCAGACCTATCGTTATTTAAAAAATCATATAGTATATGCGAAAAGAAATAAAGTATATGATGACAACAATAAAGAAGTAACAGTATCTCAGCTTCAGATGACATATCATGTAGGCGAAGATTTTCAAAGTCTGGTAGATGGTCTTAGAGCAATTGAAGAGGCAATTATGTTTTTTAATCTTAATTGTGGTTCAAGATTAGGTCATGCATTGGCATTAGGTGAAGATCCGGATGAATATTATGAAGGAAAGAAAAATTGTATATTGATTACACAGCAGGATTATCTGGACAATCTTGTATGGGTATATTACCGAATCAAACGTTTTTCTCTTATCGGATATGAGGATTTACTGTTAAACATTGAGCAGGAATATAATAAGTATTTCAGACTGATTTATGGAGATGCTGTATCGGATGAATTTTTTGGGGCTGTTATAAGAGAGGCAGGAAAATATTTTCAGAGTAGCAATGACAGGGTATCTAAAGGATATAGTAATACGCGTTTCAACTTTAGAATCTCTGAATACTATTCGGCATGGCAATTACGTGGAGATGATCCGGAATGTTATAAAAACGGATATTTTAAAGATACAGAAGATTTCTCCGAATGGAAACGCTTCTCTGTGAATAAAGAATGCCCGAGAGATTATCGGATTCGTTATAATCCTGAATGTGCCTATTTATATTTCCTCTATCATTATAATCCACATGTAAAAAATGAAGGACGAAAAACAATAGAAGTTCAGATAAGCCATAAAATGATAAAATGTATAAAAGAAATCCAAAGAGAAATGCAGTTTTGGATTTCAAAACTGGGAATTGGAATAGAAGTTAATCCTTCGTCTAACTTTTTTATAGGTACATTTGACCGATATGATAAGCATCCGGTATTCAAATTATATAATATAGGATTAACTGGATCGGAAACCAAACTTAACGAATGCCCTCAGATTCCTGTATGTATAAATACAGATGATCAGGGGATTTTTTCAACTTATTTGGAAAATGAATACGCATTAATAGCACTGGCTTTGGAAAAAGCAAAAGATGAAAATGGCAAAAATCTCTATAATCGAATGTTCATTTATCAGTGGATTGAGAATATCAGAAAATTAGGCTTACAACTAAGCTTTGCAAAACCGGAATCATCAAATTTAGAAAAATTTATTGATAAAATTCCTGAATGTGTACATCAATAAAAACTGGACGCTCTAAATATAAATACAACCGATTTAGAAAGTAATCCTATATGCGTGGACGGGCAATTATTAGAAAAGATAATAACTCATCTTAATATATTAAATCTTGCAACCGACAAGGAATATGTACATAGTTTTTTTAAGTAAAATAAGAAAATTGTTTTCTGGATATGAAACTTATTACAAGCGGAAATGAAACAATTTAGGTCTCTTTGCCTGAAAAAATTATTAAAACTACATATATAAGAGGGAGGGAATCTTTAATATCTGGAAAATGAATATGCATTTATTGCAAGAGCTCTGAAAAAAAAGGTAGACGAAAATGGCGAAAAAATGTATTCAAAATCAATGATTTATGATTGGCTGGATAAGATACGAAAGATGGGATTGAATCAATCATTTCTTACAGTAAATGATGACGTAAACGATAAGCTTCCAGAAAATGCCCGAACGAAACAATATACTGTTTAAAAAACTATACCCAAGGAGGACTCCCAAATGACAAATCTAAATTCCCTTTTCCTGTCCCAGGCCTACAATGACTGCTGGGACGATTACAACAGATCTTTAAAACTTCGCAATTTCCCACGTTGGGACTACGTGATTCTGACTGCTTCCAATGAACAGCAGGCAGAAGGCTTCCGTAAACAGATTGCGGACAGGCAGAACTTCCTGCCGAGAGGCACGAAGTTTATTGCCATCCCGGACCGTGATGGCAGGCGTGTCGGCTCCGGCGGGGCTACGCTGGAGGTTTTGAGATATCTTCATGAACAGGAAGAATCTTTTGACAGCCTTCGTGTGCTGGTGATTCATTCCGGCGGGGACAGTAAGCGTGTTCCTCAGTATTCTGCGCTGGGTAAGCTTTTTTCGCCGGTGCCTCATGAATTACCCAATGGACGCAGTTCCACTTTATTTGATGAATTCATGATATGCATGAGTTCTGTTCCTTCGCGGATTCGTGAAGGGATGGTGTTGCTGTCGGGAGATGTACTGCTTTTATTTAATCCTCTTCAGATTGACTACAACAATGTGGGTGCAGTTGCCATATCCTTTAAGGAAAACGTAGAGACCGGTAAGAACCATGGTGTTTATCTGAATGGACCGGACGGAAATGTGAAATGCTGTCTGCAGAAGAAATCTGTGGAGGTCCTGCGGGAAGCAGGAGCAGTCAATGAATCCGGTTGTGTGGATATTGATACCGGGGCACTGATCTTTAGTACTGACATTATGAAATCTTTATATTCACTGATTGAAACAGACGCGGACTATGACAGAAATGTCAATGAGAGAACGCGTCTTTCTCTTTACGCTGATCTTCTTTATCCTCTGGCTTCGGATTCTACGCTGGAGGATTTTTACAGGGAGAAGCCGGAGGGTGAATTCTGTCTGGAGCTGACGGCTGCCAGAACCCGTGTGTGGGAGGTGCTGCGTCCCTACAGGATGAAGCACCTCCCACACACGGGTTCTGGCACCTGCGAAGTTTATTCATTTTGGAACGACCAGGGAGATACTGGAGCTGATGAACGGAGGTGTGGATGAGTACCATTATCTGGGATGGAGCCGGAAAGTGGGCAGCAGTATCCGTAGTGATGTGTCTGGCTATAACAGTGTACTGAGTAGCAGGGCATCTGTTGGGAAGGACTGTTATCTGGAGGTTTCCTATGTGCATGGAAATTCCAGGATTGGCAGCCACAGTGTGCTCTCTTACATAGATGTGCAGGATCAGGTTATTCCTGATAATGTTGTTCTCCATGGGCTGAAGCAGAGAAACGGCAAATTTATTGTTCGTATTTTTGGTGTAAATGATAATCCTAAGGAGAACCGGCTGTTTGGCAGGGATCTGGATGAACTGGAAGATACACTTGGAGTGAGATTCTGGGAGGAGAACGGACAGGCACATACCTTGTGGTCTGCTGCGCTGTATCAGGAGGCAGATACGATCCGGGAGGCAACAGATGCGGCACTGGAACTTTATGAGATTGTCACAGGAGGGAAAGATTTTGACAGATCTTTATGGACTGCAGCTTCCCACAAGTCTCTCTGCGCCGGATTTAATGAGGCGGATCCGGATGCTATTATTGCATGGAATAAGCGGATGGCAGATCTGGTAACTATGGACGGGATTGCAAAGGCAATCAGGGATCAGGTTCCTGCAGGAAGTATAAGAAAGCTGCAGTCTCTGACAAAGATTCAGAAGGAATGGCTGAGGAAGCGTTTGAGAAAAGCAGATTTCGGTGAAAAAATGCGTCTGCATTATTATCTGGGAGTGATCCTTGAGGATGAGAATGAGGTGCAGGAATGTTTTCGCATTATTCAATCGGAGATTCTGGAAGCGACAATCAAAAGTCTTGCTTATAATGAGCAGGCAAGGATTGTTACAGATCATCATACAGTCAGGCTGCCGCTTCGTGTGAACTGGGGAGGTGGCTGGAGTGATACACCGCCTTACTGTAATGAAAAAGGTGGGACTGTATTAAATGCAGCTATTCTTCTGAACGGGGAGAAACCGGTGGAGGTGACACTGGAGAGAATTCCTGAGCAGAAGGTGATTTTTGACAGCCGGGATATGGATGTTCATGGAGAGTTTGATACGATTGAGCCTTTGCAGGCTACAGGTGATCCTTACGATCCCTTTGCCCTGCAGAAGGCCTGCCTTCTTGCCTGCGGAATAATTCCCAGGGAAGGGCATGCTTTGGGTGAAATACTGGAACGCCTTGGCGGCGGTTTTGTCATGCATTCGGAGGTAACAAATGTCCCCAAAGGTTCCGGTCTTGGCACCTCATCTATTCTTTCGGCAGCCTGTGTGAAGGCAGTGTTTGAGTTTATGGGGATCGCATATACGGAAGAAGATTTATATGCCCATGTACTGGCAATGGAGCAGATTATGTCCACAGGAGGCGGATGGCAGGATCAGGTCGGAAGTATTACAAATAGTCTTAAATATACCACCTCCATGCCTGGGCTTCAACAGCAGCTTCAGGTAGTACACATAGAGCTTTCAACGCAGACAAAGAAGGAACTGGATGAGAGATTTGTCCTGATCTATACAGGGCAGAGGCGTCTGGCGAGGAATCTTCTTCGTGATGTGGTGGGACGCTATGTGGGTAATGAATCAGATAGTCTGTTTGCGCTGGAGGAGATTCAGAAGACGGCTGCCTTGATGCGTTTTGAAGTCTGATGTGTTGAAATTCCTGCCGGAAGACAAGTGCTCTCTGGTAGTACGTCCTTCTGGTACCGAACCCAAGCTGAAAATTTATATTTCTGTCAGTGCTGAGAATAAAGAAATGGCAGAGGAAGTAGAAGATGAGATTGCTAAAACTGAAGAAAAGTGGATTTGTTGATTTTGAAAGGCTCCGTAAGGAGCCTTTCGGTGATAATTGGAGAAAAGTATACTGTTAATGTTTAAGAAGTAACGACAGTACACGAGGTCGTGCTCCTCTTTCGTATCGAAATCCAAGTGCGTGACGTATAATTTCCGGTAAATATAATTTTTCTCCATCGCGTGTCAGATAACCTGACTGAATCATGGATTTCTCTTCAGAAGTGGTAAGAGCATCTTCTTCCAAATTCATGGGAAGCGTCTTTTTTTCAGAGGAAAGATTTTCCGGTTTCTCAAAAATAGGCTTCAGATTCTCGTATTCCGCCTTAATTTCTTTTATCTTATCTTTTGAACAATTTGATACTGCGTTGCGTATTTCAGCAGGCATTAACATCCGGTCATTATATGGCGGTTTTTTGTTATTGGGTTTTGAGGCATATTTAAGAAATCGGATAATATCGCGTGCCTGAAGCTGCCCATTGAAATCAGAAAGAGCAGCTAATATCCAACGGGATGAATACGCTTCATTAGATTCTTTTTTTCCTAATTTCAGCCCCCAGAGTTTTTCCAGATATTGATTAATTATTTCCTGGGAAGAGTTTTCTATGGGGGTGTTTTCTTTATAAAAATCATCCACAGCATGACTTACGATCCAGACAGCCAGTTTCAGTGCTTCGTCAGAAGACCATTTCAGTTCAGCGTAATTAAATGCCTGTTTAAACTGCTCATAGTTAACGGTGATCGCATTTTGTGCCATATCACTTCGAAGAAAAATGATAAGCCCAATGTTTTCATATTTTGCTGCAATCATATTCAGTACACCCTGACATAAAACCTCTATTGCTTTTTGCTGGTTTTTATTAGAAAAAACCAATTTCAGTATTTCTTCCAGTCCATCAATCAGAAAAACAATAGATTTTTGTTCTTTTTTTAATTCTTCATTTAAATGGGCAAAAGAATCTAATGAGGAATTGACAGATTTTACAAATAATTGTTCCCAAAAACTCATCCAGTCAAGTTCTTTGGCTGCATTGGAATTCAAATCAATAGTATTATCAATGTAATCCGGTTTATAAATATAGGATCTAAGCAAAGAAAATTGTGTTGACTCTGCGCCAATATTGACGTATAATTGGCACAGGAGGAGTTGACATGGTTAAGATAAAAGAGTGGAGACAAGGACTGGGAATTACCCAAAAAGCTCTTGCTGATGCAGCAGGGCTGGATCTTCGCTGGGTTCAGAAATTGGAAGCCGGTGATATTGATATTCAAAACGTTACAGTAAAGAGATTTTCTCTTCTCATGAAAGGAATCAGCGAACTCTCCCGGCAGGTTTCGTGTCCATGTTCAATGAAATCAGATATAGAAACAGTGAATGAAATCCATGAAATGGTGGACAGACTTTTTAAGGAGGATTCAGCATGACTGGTGAAGCTACTCTTAGCAATGAGAAAAATTATACAGTATTTCGTTTTGGTAATCATGTGATTCGCTTTGCTGCACCGTATTCTTTGGAGCATTACACGGAAGTGAAAGAGTGGGATAACGGCTACTTGGTAGTGATGGCGAAGTATAAGCAGAATGCTGAACCGGAAGAAGAATACATTGATCTTGTACCGATTCTTCAAAATCTTTATTTTGATGCTGATAAATTTCTAGAACCAATAAAAGGAGTGAAGGTTGCAAATGGCTGATATTAAACAGGTTGCGGATGCGGCGGACATGATTGTGAACGGCTATGCGTTCACACGATGCACAGAGGGCTATCGCGTGTTGAATCTGAATCGCCCAGATCGTGCGGCAGTGTTTTCAAAAGATGGTAAGGTACTTGAAACAAGCATGGATGACATTGAAGTGCGTATTGCTGGAGATTATCTGGAGAAGAACCGTAAGTTTATGGAGGATTAAGATGCCGAAGTATTATGAATATAAAATTGCAGGATACTATTTGTACTTCACATCTTACTGTGTGATTGAGTGTATGCACGTTCATGCGAGTGACCGTAAATTAACCGAGGCAGGTTCGGCAAAGTTTTTTGTAAAAGACAACGGCGATACTGTGCTGCAGAATCGTGGTATTCTCAATGATAGAGAAATCAGAAAGATACAGGAGTTTATCAAACAGAACTATCAGGAAATGTACTTGAAGTGGTCAGAGTATAGCCATGAAGGCTACTATGGAAAAAACAATTAAGTATCGCAACATTGGAATCTAACCCTATGAAGTACGAATCTGATTGGTAAGAAGTTTTGGGTTCTTCCCGCAGTACCTTGTCTCATCTGGGCAGACGACTGAAGCACAGATGGCAGCCTATTACCAGGAATGTCTGGAAAATGAAAAGAAAACCATCACAGATCTGCGTATTCTTGTTCCCAAAGTGCTTTCGGGAAGCCTTATAAAGTATAACGGATATTTTTATTATCTTGGTGGGCGGAGCCTGGACCGCATCCTGCTCCGGTCTGCCGTACAGGCTTAAAAACCCTGTCCTGACGGAAGAAAAAAACAATGCGTTATACAACAGCATTGCTGAAAAGTTCCAGGATACAATTTTTAAAAACCGCATTGGTACTGCAGGGGATATTATTATAAAAGGGCAGGCTGCTTTCCAAAAACTTGGTATAGAGGAACAGTGTGCAGTACTCCATCAGATTTTTTACAGCCTGAAAACAGGGGACAAATTTGACACTTCCCTGATTGGCGGAAGCAAACAGTCAGGAGTCATGGCAATAAATAAAAAGGTATTCCAGACCGCTTGGGAGCATATGCTGAATAAGAGTGCAAAGAATGATAAGGAGATTCGATTTACGTGGAAGCTTAATCTCAACGGGGAACCAGTGGAAAATTATTTCCGCAGTTTTTCTTCATCCAGCAAGTTTAGTTTTTTTGCAGAAAGTACAAGTTCTGTTTGCAGAAATGCAAGATTGCAGGCTGTTAAAAATGCATCCATAAGTAAATCGATACTGATCACTAATGCAATTCCTGCAGAGGGGATTCCTAATTGTGCAAATAAAATGGTATAACAGGATAAACCTCCGCCGGGGATTGGCGGTGTTGCAATTGCCAGAATCGTACTGGTTATAATGGAGGTTATGATCCAGACAATGGTTATCTCTGTACCAAAGCTCTGACCAGTACATAGGGATATAATAAAAAACTGGATCGCCCCACTTGGCATAAAAATGATTTGTCCGATAGAAACACCAAAGTTAATTAACTTTTTATCTATCATTGATGTTAATTCATCCTGATATTCATTGGGATTTACCATTTTTCCCTCAGCAGATAAAAGAATATAGGTTCTGCCAAATTTAGAACCACTTGTAAATGTACAGCTGGTGTTTTCTCCAAGTTCATGTATCCAGATTTCCATAACATTTTCAATACTTAATCGAAAACGTAAAATGTCTTTTGGATTAATTTTCATTTGCTGCAATAAATTACTGGTTAATTGACTGAACCGGTCAATTTCTGATGCATGCAGAAGAAATTTTTCTGTTGTTTTTTGCATTTAATATCCCCTCGTTTTTATATTTTCCTTATTATAGCCTTATTAATATTTTACGTCAACAGACATGGTATGTCAAAACCGCTTGATATGAGTGTATTTATACCTGTAATATAAAATATATCAGATAAGATATAGTTGATTGAGAGGAACAGGTGAGGTACTTCCAAGAATAAATCCAGAGTTTACAGTCCATACTCCACAATGAAAAAGTTCAGGACAAAGAAATAGCTTTTATATTTAAAGATTCTTAAAAACGGTACTCAGAAGATTAAAGAAAACACAAAGAGTGATGATACAAAAATTATTGTTAACAAATGCTGGGATCTGCCCCCAATGTGGTCAACTTAAGCCCACCAACTATAGTAAAAATAACAAAAGATACTGTCACGTGTATATCCTTCTTCTTCCGGTTTCTTGGTTATTCAGTTTGACATGAGAGCCATTCTGACTTACCGTTTCGAAACCATTTTCTTTCAGGAGAGTTAACATCTCCTTAGGACTCAT
>OHAU01002159.1_pt1 | contig 19736 bp, 12 predicted proteins | sample 1577181 | NCBI WGS metagenome assembly OHAU01 (sample SAMEA3541472, study PRJEB24748) | human gut metagenome | biome: human gut; feature: human-associated habitat; material: faeces | place: China | collected 2012 | reverse complement strand
GTGCCGGATTTATTGGTGGATACAATCAAATTATTTATCAAATGGTCGGTTACTTTTATTATACACTTTAGATAATGAACCTGCATTAACATCTGACGCAATGTCTGTAATCTTGTTGTTATCAACTACTCGAAGCTGTCCTTTCGCATTAACATACACTATCTGACCATCTGATGAATTATATATGTAATTCTTTTCCTTAGTCATAGAATCAACATCCACATACTCACTCACTTTAGTTTCTCTGATAAGTGCTGATGTCATTGATGTACCTGAAATTCTGTATATAAGCGAATTGTCTCTATCAAATACATAATCTGCATCATTGTCTGTCTTCCTGTCTATCTTATACGCAGATGCATCTTTGCATGAGTAATAATATACTCCATCACTCTTAGAATACAGCAATGTATCCACATCTTTTCTTGTATTAAGGCTGTCTGCATTCGCTGTATACACACCTGTCATGTTCTCTGACACCGGCCATAACTGCATAACTGCATCTGCAACTGAAACCGGCTTTTCTTTTTTTTCATAATCATATGTATACAATGAGCCTGCATTAGTAAGACATACTATCAGGTGCTTTGACTCATACACATATGCCTTATTAAGATTACCCTCTATAAGAGTTGTCTGTGCCTCAGGCTGTTTCTTAACTTCTTTGACTCTGCTCATGGCGAGGCTTGTTCCATTAGTAGAACCCTCGTCATTAATAATATTAATATTCGTGTATATAACAAGACCGTCATCAGAGATATACATAATCTCTTTCTGCAGATTATCTTCTGACACAAGAACACATTCGTCCTTACTCCATATGTACATTGAATATCTGCCAGACGAGTTGGACTCATCATATGTTACCGTAACAAAATACTTTCCATTGTCACTCGCAACGCTTAAGATATTCTTACCTGAATCTATCTGTTCCGGCCACTGTGCTGTATAGAAAGTCTTACTGTCTGCCGCAAATATTGCATCACTTTCATCACACACATAATTGCTGTCCAGCCCTGCTATATCATATATCTTTCCGTTGTAGCTTACATAAAGAGCATAATTCTTCTTAGTTGCAAGCTTGTATATTCCAAATGCTGCGACACCAATAAGCACTACTGCTATCAGCGCTGCCGCTATCATTTTCATTCTTTTGTTTACTTTATGTCGTGCAATTCTTATCTGTGGCTTTTCCTGATTACCATTCCTGTTGCCACCTGTTTTTCCGCTACTTTGTCCCTGCTTTCTGCTGTCCGCTTTGCTTCTGTTCTGACTCTGCTTCTTACTTTCTGTCTTGTTTCTGCTCTGATTCTTTATCGCCTGCACGCGTTTTGCTAATGCCTGTCCATAGTCACTCTGTGATTCCTCTTTTTTATCAGAAGAAGCAGACCTCTCTTTCAAAGCCTGCTTCTCCTCATATGCTTTTCTTCTGGCAAGATAATCACTGTTGTTAACTAATATAACAGGTCCATCACATCTCGGACACTGACTGCCCTCATATTCCTGACCACATTTAGTACACAGCATAATTCTTTCCTTTTAATTATCGATTTAAATTCTGTTCTTTTATCAATTAAAATCTGAACTTATCTTCAAAATACGCCTTAAGATCTGCTATCTTTATTCTTTCCTGCTGCATTGTATCTCTGTCTCTTACAGTTACAGCACCATCTTCTTCTGAATCAAAATCATATGTGATACAGAATGGTGTACCAATCTCATCCTGTCTTCTGTATCTCTTTCCAATATTACCTCTGTCATCAAACTCACAATTGTAATACTTAGAAAGTTCTGTATACACCTTTTCTGCACCTTCATTTAACTTCTTAGAAAGTGGAAGAATACCTATCTTAACTGGTGCTAATGCAGGATGGAAATGAAGAACCGTTCTTACATCTCCGCCTTCAAGCTCTTCCTCATCATAAGCTGAGCAAAGGAATGCTAATGTTACACGGTCCGCACCAAGTGAAGGCTCAATAACATATGGTATATACTTCTCCTTAGCTTCATCATCAAAGTATGACATATCTTCACCAGATACTGTCTGATGCTGAGTAAGGTCATAATCTGTTCTGTCAGCGATACCCCAGAGTTCTCCCCATCCGAATGGGAAGAGGAATTCGATATCTGTTGTTCCCTTAGAGTAGAAACAGAGTTCTTCTGGTGAATGATCTCTTGCTCTCATCTCATCTTCCTTCATTCCTAATGCCTTAAGCCAGTCGATGCAGTACTGTCTCCAGTATGTGAACCACTCAAGATCTGTTCCAGGCTTGCAGAAGAACTCTAATTCCATCTGCTCGAACTCTCTTGTTCTGAATGTGAAGTTACCTGGTGTAATCTCGTTACGGAATGACTTACCAATCTGTCCAATACCAAAAGGTACTTTCTTTCTTGATGTTCTCTGGACATTCTTGAAGTTAACAAAGATACCCTGAGCTGTCTCTGGTCTTAAATATACTGTGTTCTTAGCATCCTCAGTTACCCCCTGGAATGTCTTGAACATAAGGTTAAACTGTCTTATATCTGTGAAATTGTGCTTTCCACATGAAGGACAGCATATATTCTTCTCATCGATGAAATTCTTCATCTGTTCCTGTGTCCATCCATCAACTGAGCCGCCAAGATCATATGAATTCTCATCTGCCCAGTCTTCTATAAGTTTATCTGCTCTGAATCTCTCATGACATTCCTTGCAGTCCATTAATGGATCAGAAAATCCACCAAGATGACCTGATGCTACCCAAGTCTGAGGGTTCATAAGAATTGCACAGTCAACTCCAACATTATATGGGCTTTCCTGTACGAACTTCTGCCACCATGCCTTCTTAACATTGTTCTTTAACTCAACACCAAGGTTACCATAATCCCAGGTATTAGCTAATCCACCATAGATTTCAGAACCTGGGTAAACAAATCCTCTTGCCTTAGCTAAAGAAACAATTTTCTCCATTGTCTTTTCCATAATAATATAATCCTCCTAAAGGCAACAGCCTGACTACATCGAACTGCATCGGCTGCTACATAATCTTAATCATTTTATAACATTTAGTGCTGATTAGCAAGAGGGATGATGTCTTAATCCTCCCAAGTTCAATATACTTTCACACTTAAATAGCACATTGTATAATTTTTAATGCACTGCCAACATATATGTAATTCAAAAAATATCAGAAAAGCCAGATATATAACAACTTCTGTTATTATACATCCGGCTTATATTATGCATTAATCAATAGTGTTCTTTTTCTTCTTATCTTCATGTATAACAAATACAATTCCTGCTAATGCCATAAACAACATTATACTATAACCTGCTACATTATACATATCAGCTGTCTTTACACTATCTTCTGCCTGTTCCTTATCACCTGAAATAGTTCCATCGCTTTTCTTATTATCATCATCCGTATCCGGCATTGGTGTTGGATCTGGTGCTGGATCTGGCGTTGGTGTTGGTCCTGGCGTTGGTGTTGGTCCTGGCGTTGGTGTTGGTCCTGGCGCCGGATTATCACTCTTATTAAGCTCTTCATTTTTTGCACTAATAGCACTTAAAAGACTCTGACCTTTTGTTGTCCAGTAAACTGCATCAACTGTAAAACTGCCATCTGAATCTGCTGCTTTTGCTGTAAGTGTTCCATTTTTATCAACAACAAATACCTGCTGTCCATCTGGATTAACGCCCGCTACCCTTGATGGTGCTTTGACAGCCTTTGAGAGTGATATATTCATATTCTGAATCTGTTGTGCAAAAAGTTCTGCTGTTATAAAACCACCAAGCTTATTGCTATGTGTGCTATCTCCTGCTGACATAACCTGCATACCATTAACAGATTTGCCATTAGCTGCCTTTTCATCTGCTTTGTATGCTTCCTCATACATATTTTTTGTTATCTCAAACCCGTCAATAAGCAACACATTCTGTTCCTTTGCAAGCTGTTTAACTGCTTCAACATATGCATTATTTTCTGTTACCAGTGTTCCTGTTGTTGTATCTGTTGAATCATGATGTGGTTTGATACTTCCATCATTTGTATAATAAAGTCTTGATACTGGTGTTACAAGAACTGGTATAGCTCCCACTTCTCTCGCTGTCTCAATATACTGTGTGAGATACCACTTATAAGTGCCTCCACAGTCATACGAATAAAAGCTGTCACCATACTTTGAAGCAAGTGATGATGGTGTTGCCACTTTAGTTCCTGCTGTTACCGGATATATTCCATTAGCATCTGGTTCTCCAAGTGGTACATATCTATCTTCAAGATATCCTTTTCCATTAGCGCAATCATTGTGACCAAACTGTATAAACAGATAATCACCTTCTTTAATATTGGCTTTTATCTTATCTAATGATCCTTCATTAATAAAGTTACGGCTGCTTCTTCCTCCATTAGCATAGTTCTGTACCTTAACCTTTGAAGAGTCAAAGAATGCCTGTAAATATTCACCCCATGAACCTTCTGCCTGAGCCTTGCCACTCATATACATGCCTGATGCTGAATAATCCTTAACTGTTGAATCACCTGCTAAAAATACATTTACTCCATCACCAAGTTCTATATCTGTTGAACCCGTTGGATCTTCATATCCTTCCCTTACATATGCATCTGCCTTATAACTTACCGCTTCAGACTTTATTCCGCTTATGTTTTCAGGTACAACTTCAACTTCAATATACTTTCCAATAGCATCTTTTGTGATTTTATATGTATTGTCTACATTGGCACTTGTTGCTTTTACAAGAGTCCTGTTTCCGTCATTATCAACAATATACCAACGGATTACAGATGCATCAGATGCATCATTTGCATTGCCAAGTGAATATACTACAGTAAGAGTATGTCCAGGATATGGTGCATTGATATCTCCATTATCAACAAGATATGGTGTTTTTTCAAATATCACTGTGCTCTCATCAGCAACATAAGCCGAAGGTGTCCAGCCAGAAAGATAATCATTCACAACATCTTTCTTTGCAACACTATCATCTGTTACAACTCCTGTAACTCTCTTAGAAATATCAACTGCTGTTCCATCTGTATAAACAGAATTATATTCTTTATAGTTTGCTTTTTCTGGTTTGTTACCAGACATATCAAACCATCCTTCATCTTTTATGTAACTGCCATTTATCTTAGTATTAAGGAATGTCACTCTCGCATCCTGTCCCCAAGGTCTTCCAAGATATCCTGCATTTACCTCAAGTTCATCGTTTCCTGTTATAGTACAGTTTCTAAACACATATCCTGTCTTAGTTGCTGCTGTTGGCTTGTGTGCTGTAATATATCCGCCAACAGAACCTGTACTATAGCCAAAGAATCTAAGCTCACATCCGTCAAATACTGCATTGCCATCACCAAATATGTAATCTGTATTACCTTCTATGCGACAGTTCTTAAAATACATATCAGTTGCAGAATTACCAGTATATAATGTATCCTGGCTTCCAAGGAATGCACAATCTGTAAATTCTACCTTATCAGCTTCTATAGCCATTGCTGTTGCTCTTTCAGTTGCTGCTTTTGATGTAACATCTGTTGAGTAATTTCTTTCTGGAAGCTTCGTATCAGTTGGACTTACACCATCTTCTATTTCTTCATCTGTTATATATCGATTAAAAGAAGCCTCAAATGTAATTCCATCAGCACTAAATCCAGTTGCTGTATTTTTAAGCAATACTGAACATCCCCACTTTGAAGCAGCAGCTTTATCATACTTATCATATGCATTTTCAACATTATAATAACCTGTTGAATCTATGCTGTAATACTCATATCCAATTCCATAATACCATGTAAGAAGTACCTCTTTACCTGATGACTTTTCATCATTAACAAGTCTTACATAAGGAGTTGATATAACAACCTGTTCTCTGTATGTACCAGGAGCAATATGTACAGTAACTCCGTTCTTTTCATCTGGAGCTGGTGTCATTGCCGATATTGCTGATACTGCCTCTTTTACTGTATTAAAATTAATATTTCCTTTTTCTTCATATCCAACATATATATCAGATACTCTTTCAATCTGCTCTTTATCCTTGGTAGATACCATTAAAATATCTTTAGTCACATCAGCATCATTTACTACTATATGTGTTGTTGTTCTATACCCATCAGCAACAGCTTCGATTGAATATGAACCATTTCTTAACATAACTTCATATCCATCTGTCGTTACTTTTCCTGTATATATATACTTATCATCCACATTCGTAAACTTAACATCTGTAACAGCTGTATTACCATCAAGTCCTGCAAACTTTCCTGATGCCTTATATAACCTTCTGGCAGAAACTTCAATATCTCTGGAATAGCTTACCTGACTTATTATCTCGCCTCCGCTTAAAACTTCATAATCATTAACTCCGATAAGTTCAACTGTATACTTGACATCAGGTTCAAGTGTAGCTGTAAATGCCTTTTCAGAATCAAGCTTAAGAATCACATCATCTGCTAATGAAGATGAATCAGCCACAAGTCTGACTGATAAATTAGATGTATCATAGTCAGCAGCAAAGCCTGTAACCTTTCCTGTGTATGTATACACTTTCTTCTCTTCTATGCTTAATGTAACCCCAGACTTTCCTGTAAGAGCTTCATCTACTGTTGTCGAAATATTCTTTGTAGCATTCGAAAATCCATATCCTGCTACTCCTGATAATACTGCTGTATAATTACAGCCTGCTGCAAGTGTAGCTGTAAATGTATTTCCCTTTATATCTGCATCATATGTAATACCATTAGCCTCATCCTTAAACATAACCTTATAGCCGCTCAGCTGTGCGCCATCTATTGTTCCACTTACTGCAACTCCAGGTATCCTGACAATTCTGTTATATATAGGTTTTCCTGCTGCTGCATCTGTATACACCTTATATGAGCCACTATACTTAGCCACAAATTCATATTTAGTACCCTTGTTAGTAAAGCTGGCTTTTTCTACCTGTTCATTATCTTGACCAAGATATTTAAAAACAAGTGTTCCTGTAGCAGCATTGCTTGATGCCATGTATACAACTATCTTATCTCCTGCTATTACATTGTTAATGGTAACATTTCTTCTTGTCTCTCCTCCTGTACCATTACAGTAATACATACCACCCGCTGTATATCCATCATCATATGCTGTTGTTGCTAAAGCATTAGTTCCATAGTTTTTGCTTGATGTTGAGAACAATCTGTCATTGGCTATATGATTAATAGTAAGATCACCAAATGTTGTCTCTCCAGCAACAAATTTTCCAGCTTGGGATACATTGGCACAACTATCCCAGTCAGAAACAGTAATATTATTATTATATTTACTATTATCTGCTTCCTGTACTGCACCCATATCCCATACGTCAATCTTTCTTTTTGACGCATCTGATCCTGCTGCAAATGCAGCCACATCTATGCTTGTTACAAGCATAAGAACTGCACATAAAAGACCGCTTAGACGTCTTTTAGTTATTCTGCGCATATTGACCTCCCTCTGCCATTAAAAGGCATCACTATATTATATATTTGCATGAATATTAATAATTTTTGAAAACCATTTAATATTCATAATGCAATTGTATAGTATGAACCAATGTCAAGGTCAATATTTTTAATATATTTAACAAAAAATTGTTTTTATATATGTACATAGCACATTATAAAACCGCTGCCATCAATCCTCCCAGGGACGAATCCTGTAAGCAGCCCCTATCTCATCACATAGCTTCTGGCACTCTGCCTCTTCCTCGTGAGATATGGTTGTGTCAACTGTTGTAAGAACAACATTAGGGATATACCTGGTACATTCCTTTGCGAAGCTTATCATTTCATCAAATGATTTTTCGCCGAACTTACTTCTTACAAGTGCATTGTATTCATCTTTGTGTGGATTGTTAAGACTGATAGATATTGTGTCAATAAGGCCTTCCATCTCTGGCACAATATCTCTGCCATTAACAAGATTTCCAACTCCGTTAGTGTTGATTCTTGTCTTTTTGCCATATGTTTTCTTGACATACTCAGCAACCTTAATAAGAACATCGAATCTTTCTGTCGGTTCTCCGAATCCGCAGAATACGACTTCTTCGTACTCATCCATATTGAACTTCTCAAATTCAGCAATAACCTCATCATATGATGGTTCTCTCTCAAGCCAGAGTCTGCCTGACTCTCCGATTCTGTCCATTGTCTGTCTTAAACAGAAAGTACATGAATATGGACATTTGTTAGTCAAATTAACATATAAATTATTATGAACCTTATATAATATCTCCATTGTAATTCTTCTCCTTTTTACTTCAACGTAGTCAGCAGTTCCTCAAACGGCACACCGTCTGTCAGAGGAATATCCATCTCTATAGCCTTGAGTATGCATTTTTTTATAAATGTAGATGCTTTTCTTACTGACTCATGGAAATTCACACCATTTACAGCATCTGCAGCTATTATAGATGCAAATATATCTCCTGTTCCGGAACGCTGTGTTCCAACCTTCATAGTCTTAATAAGATAGTCTTCCCTGTTCTTTTCGTAACAGTAATTACCAATATAATGGCCCCGCTGGATTCCTGTAATAACAATCTTGGATGGTCCCATTGCAACAAGCTTCATTGCAATTTTTTTAAGCTCATCATTGGAATAATCCGGTCTGTATGGCTCGTCAGTTATAATACATGCTTCTGTGAGGTTCGGAGTAAGAATATCTGCATATTTTACAAGCTTCTTCATCTCCTGACATGTCTCATCAGTATATGTCGGATACAGATTTCCGTAATCACCCATAACCGGGTCGATAACAACAATATTATCTTCCGTCTTGAAATTCTTGAAAAATTCTTCAACAATAGCAATCTGATTATGTGAACCTAAGAATCCTGTTACAATTCCATCAAATTTAAGGTTTAACTTCTTCCACTCTGCCATATAAGGTGGCATATTCTCTGTGAAATCTTTAAAATAAAAGCTGTCAAAGCCTGTATGATTAGAAAATATCGATGTAGGCATTGGACAGCATTGAATTTTCATTGCTGATATAACAGGCAGTTCAACTGCAATAGAACATCTTCCAAAACCAGAATAATCATTAATTGCTGCTATTTTCTTCTGGTTATTATGAGACACATTATTCTCTGGCATATTGTCTCTCCTTTCGTCTAAATGTGGTCTAAACCTGACAGCCTGTTATATGACAATTCTGCCATAATCTGACTGCAGTCCACACATAAAATCTTTATCTTTTAATATACAAAAAACTGGCATATGATAACATAGCCAGTTTATGTAATATTTATATGGTCAGATTAAGCATTTCCTTCGACTTAAATTCTTTATCAAACACAATGCTTTCCAGCCTGTTCACCACAAGCCTTAATTCTTCCTGAACTTCCTTTGTAACTGTAAATGAATACAGCCTGTTAAGCTGTGTTGTAACAATATACTGGAGTGTATATACCGTTGAGCCCGAAAGTGTAATTCCATCATATACATTTGTGGCACAATTCTTACAGCATAGTCCGTTTCTTGAATATGAATATACATACAGATTATCTTCTCTGCCGCATTCGTGACATGTGAAGAAATCCGGACATTCACCGTTGACTGCAATCATTCTTATCTCGTATATGAATCTTATAAGTTCATGGCTGACAGCACCTCTGCCCAATGCCTTAAGAGTGATATAAAGCAGATTAATCATTTCTGATGCATCAAGATTCTCCCTGCCATAATAATCTGCAATCTCAGCAAAATAGCAGGCGTAGCACACGGCATTAAGGTCATTTACCACATTTTCAAAGTACTCCTTAGCCGATGCTTTATACATCGTATATGATTCGCGTCCACGGTACACCTCAAATGTTCCGAATATAAAGCTTCTCGTAACACCAATCAATGCGCTGTTAGGCTTTCTCGCACCTTTCGCAAATACAGTTATCTTGCCATACTCCTTAGTCAGTATAACCAGTCTTCTGTCATATTCCCCGACAGGCATGGCGGAAAGTATCATGCCTGTAACAGTAGTAACCTCCGCCATCGCACCCTCCTGTCATGTATATTATTTGTCCTTCTTCTTGTCATATCCGAAGTTCTTAAGAAGAATATCACTGTCGCGCCATTCCTTCTTAACTTTTACCCATAGCTTAAGATTAACCTTCATGTCAAGCTGCTTCTCAATCTCATATCTTGCATTAGTTCCGATTTTCTTAAGCATTTCGCCGCCCTTGCCGATAATAATTCCTTTGTGAGAATCTCTTTCGCATATGATAGTAGCGTCGATATCTGTTATAGGACCTCTTGCATTTCTTCTTTCCTTGAAGCTGTCAATAACAACCGCGATTCCGTGTGGAATCTCGTCATTTAATGCATGAAGTGCCTTCTCTCTTATAAGCTCTGCAACAATCTGCTTCATTGGCTGGTCTGTTACTGTATCTTCATCATAGTACATCGGACCATAATCAAGATGTGAGAATATAACATCAAGCAGGTCGTCAACATTATTGCCGTTTCTTGCGCACACAGGAACAATATCAACGAAATCAAGTTCCTTTCTGTAGCAGTCAATAACCGGTAGAATCTCCTCTTTCTTAATTGTGTCAGTCTTATTGATAACAAGAACTATAGGAGTCTTACACTCTTTAAGCTTCTCAACGATATGCTCCTCGGCAGCTCCAAGATGTGTTGTAGGCTCAACAAGCCAGCATATAAGGTCAACCTCACTGATTGTCTTCTCTGCCGCACCAACCATGTATTCACCAAGCTTGTTCTTAGCCTTGTGGATACCCGGAGTATCAACGAAAACAATCTGTCCTCGCTCATCAGTGTATACAGTCTGTATTCTGTTTCTTGTAGTCTGAGGCTTGTTAGAAGTAATCGCAATCTTCTGTCCGATTATCTGATTCATAAGTGTTGACTTACCAACATTAGGTCTTCCTATAAATGTTACAAAGCCTGTCTTAGTTCTTGTGTTCTCTGCCTTAGCACCCCCGGTAATTCCACTGGCTGCAAGCATCTCATCTAAATTCATACATTCTTCCTTTCTATTATCCCTGCACCTTGATAAGTGGCTGTATCTTATCAAAAAGCTCACTCTCTTTATTGATTTCCTTGCTGCTTCCCACAACGCAGAAATAATTCTCATCCATTGCACATCTTACAAGTGGAGCAAGCTCTCTTATTCTTTCTACATTACAGTCAAGAACCTGACCTCTTTCTTTCTTGAGTGATTCATAATCTGTGTTACAGATGTATGCACCAAATGATCTTGTTCCCTTTGCTGCCGGATTCATAGGTGTATCTATATCACCGATTGTTCCTATTATGAACTTGACCATATCCCTGTCGCTTACATCAAAATGTTCAAGATAGTCTGCTGCATTTTCATATATATCGTTAGTCTTTCTTAAGTTAGGGTCTCTGTAAGAAACCATATACATGTCACCGTTTCTGTAAGAACCGCTCATGCAACCGTATGCGCCGCCTTTAACTCTTACATTAATCCAGAGATAATCATACGAGAATATAACCTTAAGCACTCTTAATGCTCCTGTGTATTCATATCCTCCATCCCTGAAATTGCCACATCTTGCAACATACTGAACCTGTGAAGCTGAAGTATATCCTGTCTTGACATTTGCAGGTGTGTACTTTCTTTCGCATGCTGGCATGTCCGATTTTTTCAATTCTTCCGCATACTTTCCGAAGGCAGGTGCAAATGCATCATATCCTTTATCATCAGCAGTAAAGCTGACAATAATATTCTCTTTGTGGAATATATAATCGACAAGTTTGCTTAACTTATCTGAGATATCTTCCTTAAGCTCATCAAACTGTGAGTCAAGCTTCTGTATAAGCTCATAGAACCCATATCCTCTCATCTCGTTAGAATAATATGCATTTCTTGAGAACTGTGCCATACCTGCAAGCATTGCTGTTGAATGTCCTGCACTTGTCATTGTGCTTTCCATTCTTGACTTAAGCTTCGCAATTATCTCTTTAAGTCTCTTATAATCTGAGAACTTTGTCTTATATATAATTTCATTCATCATATCAAGGACGAACTGGATATTGTCATAGAGAACCTTACCCTTAACCTCATACATGATAGTACATTTGTCAAAATCCTTATTATCTGTGTATATGGCAGCATCAGTTGAGATTCCACCACAGTTAATATTGATTTCATTTGTCAGCTCTGTATATGTGTACTTTTCAGTATCCATAAGTCCAAGAACCGAGCTTAAAAGTCCGATATATGGAAGCAGTTCATCAGGCACATTCTTACAGTCGTAGCACATCATTATATATGCAATTCCATTAGTGAACATATTGTGGTGGATTACATCAACACCACCAATCTTCTTAGGGTCAATATATAACTTAGCCGGCTCTCTTGTGATATCCTTTAACTCAAGCTGTGGAATCTTCTCAAGATCCTTCTGGCTTGAAGGTGTATCCTGATATTCCTTTAATGCCTTTGTCTGCTTAACAAGCTCTTCCAGTTCTTCCTTGGAAAGTGTTGCCTTATACTTTGCAAGCTGCTCTGCTTCCTTTGCTTCCTTCTCCTCTGCAAGTCCATGCTTTGGAACAAGGCTTAACACTACCTCATGATTATTATTAATAATATTGTCTTCAATGAATTTCTCAAAGAAGCCATTCTCTGAATTCTTCTTGATTATTTCAAATGTCTCACCTGCCTCAACATGAACAAATGGCTTGTTCTCATCATAAAGCCAGCTGTCCATCATTGTGAGATAATACATAAGTCCCTTTGGATATGGTCCAAAATCAGCTTCTCTGTATTTGAATTCGTAATAGTTGATTCCTGCCTTAACCATTCTCTTGCTAAGACCGTTCTTAACAATATCAGAAAGCGTGTCTTCAACAACACTCACAAATCTGTCTCTGTCACTTTCATTCGCATTCTTAGTAATAATTGAATACACCGGCTGATACACAGAAGTCTCTAACACACTATACACATCTGTTCCAATTCCGGCATCAATAAGTGCCTGCTTAAGCGGAGCACCCGGTGCCATGATAAGTGCATAATCAAGAATCTGTAATGCAAGATAGCTTACTGGGTCTGTTGATGTTCCGATAACAACATTGTAAGAAAGATAAGTGTTATCCTCCTCTGGCTCATCATCAGTAATTGCATACTCTCTTGTCTCATACTTAGGTGCGTCAAATGCTTTCTGGAAAGTTACCTCGGCATCTATATTGACATCATTCTTATCAAAAGCTGAGAGGTATTCGTTATTAAGATATTCAAGCCTCTCATCAACATCAATATCTCCGTACAGATAGATGTAACTGTTCACAGGATGATAATATTCCTTGTGATACTTAATGAAATCTTCATACTTAAGCTGTGGTATAGCCTCAGGGTCACCACCGGATTCATTCTTGTATTCAGAATCAGGGAAGAGTGATACAAATGTATATCTTGAAAGCACATCATCTGCTGAAGAATACACACCCTTCATCTCATTAAATACAACTCCGTTATAAGCAAGCTCTCCATCTACATCTTCAAGCTCATAATGCCAGCCTTCCTGCTTGAATATCTCCTCATGCTCATACATTGCAGGATAGAATACCGCATCCATATAGACATCCATAATATTCTTGAAATCTGCCATATTGCAGCTTGCAACAGGATATACTGTCTTATCCGGATAAGTCATTGCATTAAGAAATGTGTTAAGAGAACCCTTGCATAATTCTACAAATGGGTCTTTAACCGGATATTTTCTTGAACCACACAAGGTAGAATGTTCAATTATATGCTGCATTCCCGTGTCATTATCCGGTGGTGTCTTAAAACCTATAGAAAATACCTTGTTATCATCATCATTAGAAATAATTGCAACTCTCGCACCTGATTTCTTATGCTTTAATAAAAGTCCTACGGAATTAAGGTCATTAAGCTTTTCAATGTTCACAAGCTCATATGCACCGTAATCTTTATTAAGTTCGTTATATCTTGTCTCTAAATTCATATTACTGCTTTAATCTCCAATCTTTACAATAAGGAATTATACATATAAATATAATACCCCACAATGTAGGATTTTACCACATTGTGGGGTGAGTGTAAACTTACATTACATATGTAAGCTATAGTATTTATTTGCCGAAAAGACCTTTCTTCTTACCGTGTCTTTCATTGCCTGTAAGCGCCTTTTCATATGCCATAAGTGCGTCCTTCTGCTCCTGATTAAGCTTTGTAGGAATATCAACTATTAAAGTGATATAATGATCGCCTCTCTGTGCTGCATTTCTTACACTTGGCATACCTTTGCCTTTAAGTCTTACTCTTGTACCTGATGCTGTTCCCGGCTTAACTTCGTACAATACTTCTCCATCAACAGTCTTAACCTTGATTTCACCGCCAAGTACCGCTGTTGGATAGCTTATTACAACATTAGAGAATATATTGTATCCGTCTCTTTCAAATTCTGTGCTTGCTGAGATAATAACAGCAACTAAGAGATCACCTCTTGGTCCGCCATTAACTCCCGGCTCACCTTTGCCCTGTATACGTACGCACTGGCCATTATCGATACCAGCTGGGATATTGACTTCAATAGTCTTCTTGCTGCTTATATAGCCTGTTCCGTAACAATCCGGACACTTCTCCTTAATTATCTTACCAGTTCCATGACAGTCAGGACATGGCTGCTGGCTTCTTACCATTCCAAGGAATGACTGCTGTGTGAAAGTTACCTGTCCACGGCCACCACATTTGCTACAGGTCTCTGGTGATGTACCAGGCTTAGCTCCTGTACCGTGACAGCTTGAGCACTCATCCTTTAATGTAACATCTATCTTCTTGGTTGTTCCCCTTACTGACTCGTCAAATGTAATTCTTACATTAACTCTTACATCAGCACCTCTTCTTGGTCCATTGCTGTTTCGTCTGCTTCCGCCGCCTCCGAACATACCGCCAAAGAGATCTCCGAAAATATCTCCCATGTCACCAAAATCGAAATCGAAGCCACCTGCTCCAGCTCCACCTGCTCCGCCTTCAAATGCGGCATGGCCAAACTGGTCATACTGTCTTCTCTTTTCAGCATCGCTTAACACCGCATAAGCTTCAGAAGCCTCTTTGAATTTTATTTCAGCTTCTTTATCCCCTGGATTCATATCAGGATGATATTTCTTTGCAAGTTGTCTGTATGCTTTCTTAATAGCAGCGTCATCGGCATCCTTAGGCACGCCAAGGACTTCATAATAATCTCTCTTATCTGCCATGATTGCTTCCTCTTTCTTATTTAATCAACAGAAACTGCACGGAGTTTACACCCCATGCAGTCCTTATTCCAGTCAGTTATTGCTGACAATTAAACCTCTTTGTAATCTCCGTCAACTACATCATCACCGTATGGAGCTGAACCATTAGAAGCACCAGCACCCATATCAGGACCTGCACCTGCTCCCATGTCTGGGCCTGCACCACCAGCAGCCTGCTGTGACTCATATAACTTAGCGAAAAGCTTCTGAGCACTTTCCATAAGTTTTTCCTTGGCAGCCTTGATTTCATCAACCTGTGCATCTGTCATGTTTTCTGGGTCAGAACCATCAACAAGTGCCTTTAATGCGTTAAGGTCAGTCTCAACTGCAGCCTTGTCAGAAGCATCAAGCTTGTCGCCTGCCTCATCCATAGCCTTCTGTGTCTGGAATACCATTGAATCAGCTTCGTTACGTGCATCAATAGCATCCTTACGCTTCTTATCCTGAGCCTCGAACTCAGCAGCTTCCTTAACAGCCTTATCGATCTCTGCATCTGACAGGTTAGAACCTGCTGTGATTGTGATATGCTGTTCTCTGCCTGTACCAAGGTCTTTGGCAGATACATTGACAATACCGTTGGCATCAATATCAAATGTAACTTCGATCTGAGGCACACCACGTCTTGCAGGAGCGATACCATCCAACTGGAAACGGCCAAGGCTCTTGTTGTCTTTGGCGAACTGTCTTTCACCCTGTACAACATTGATATCTACAGCAGACTGGTTATCTGCAGCTGTTGAGAAGATCTGGCTCTTTCTTGTAGGGATTGTTGTATTTCTCTCGATCAGATGAGTAGCGATACCACCCATTGTCTCGATGGACAGTGTCAGAGGTGTTACATCCAATAAGAGGATATCTCCGGCACCTGCATCACCTGCAAGTTTACCACCCTGGATAGAAGCACCGATGGCAACGCATTCATCAGGGTTCAGGGATTTGTTCGGTTCTTTGCCTGTTAACTGTCTTACTTTATCCTGTACAGCAGGAATACGTGTAGAACCACCTACAAGAAGTACCTTGCTGATTTCATTCATTTCAAGACCTGCATCTTTTAATGCATTCTGAACAGGGATAACTGTTCTTTCAACCAGATCATGTGTTAATTCATCGAATTTAGCACGTGTCAGGTTCATATCGAAATGCTTAGGACCTTCAGCTGTTGCTGTGATGAATGGCAGGTTGATATTCGTTGTTGTTGCGCTTGAAAGCTCTTTCTTAGCTTTTTCAGCTGCTTCACGAAGTCTCTGCATAGCCATCTTATCACCTGAGAGATCTACGCCTTCTGTTCTCTTGAACTCGGAAAGCATGTACTGTGTGATCTTGTTATCGAAATCATCACCACCAAGTCTTGTATCACCATTTGTTGCCAATACTTCAATAACACCATCACCGATTTCAATGATAGATACATCAAATGTACCACCACCAAGGTCGTATACCATGATCTTCTGTTCATTCTCATTATCAAGGCCATAAGCAAGTGCTGCTGCTGTAGGCTCGTTGATAATACGTTTTACATCAAGACCTGCGATCTTACCTGCATCCTTTGTTGCCTGTCTCTGAGCATCGTTGAAGTAAGCAGGAACTGTGATAACAGCTTCTGATACCTTTTCACCAAGATAGCTTTCTGCATCTGCTTTCAGTTTCTGAAGAATCATAGCTGAAATTTCCTGTGGGGAATATTTCTTGTCATCAATTGTTACTCTGTAGTCAGAACCCATATGTCTCTTAATAGAAGAGATTGTGTGATCTGCATTTGTAACTGCCTGACGTTTTGCAGGTTCACCGACAAGTCTTTCACCTGTCTTTGTGAAAGCGACAACAGATGGTGTTGTTCTTGCACCTTCTGTATTGGCGATAACTACAGGTTTACCACCTTCCATAACTGCTACACATGAATTTGTTGTTCCTAAATCGATACCAATGATTTTACTCATAATAATAACCTCCTGAAATAAACTAAAAATCTATATAAATGAAACTTGTTGTCTTATTCTTATTCAGCAACCATAACCATGCTGTGTCTGAGAACTTTGTCCTTGTACTTGTAGCCTTTCTGAAGTTCCTGGATCACAATACCTGATTCATATTCTTCACTCGGCTGCTGCATAACCGCATTGTGAAGCATCGGATCAAATTCCTTGCCCTGGGCCTCAATCACTGTCACGCCTTCATCCTCAAGCACCTTTGTCAGCTGCTTGTAGATCATCTCAATACCCTGTGCAAATGAAGACTCCTTATCTGCATCTGTCATGGCTCCGAGACCTCTTTCAAAATTATCAACCACCGGAAGGATCTTCAGAATGAAATCAGAAGCACCGATTTCATAATTCTGTTTCTTCTCCTTGTCAGTACGTTTTCTATAATTATCAAACTCTGCCATCTGGCGAACCAGACGATCTTTCAGTTCTTCGATCTCTGCGTCTTTCTTATCCTTCTTATCTTTCTTGAAGAACTTTGACTTCTTCTCCGGTGCCTCTTCCGCTGATTCTTTTTCTTCAGCTTCAGGTGTTTCGGAAGTCTCTTTCTCTTCGGCTGCTGCCTCTGTCGTTTCTTCCTGCTCTTCAACCGGCTGTTCTAAATCTTTCTCTTTATTCTGATTCTCTGCCAAAGCCTGTCACCTCTTATTCTTTCTTGTCTTTCTTAAATATTGTATCCAGCTGTGTCATCACTGTTTCCAGATTATTCACAACCTTCTTATAATCCATTCGTTTCGGTCCGATAATACCTATCGTTCCCTGTACGCCTTCTTCCAATTCATAAGTTGCTGTAACGATACTGCAGTCTTTCATGGACTGAACCGGTGATTCCGATCCGATATAAACCTGAATGCCATGCTTATTCTCATCATTCTCACCTGCTGTGATCAGTTCATTAAGTCCCTGTTTCTCTTCCAGCGTATATAAAAGCTGTCCTGCCTTCTCTCTGTCTGCCAGCTCAGGATACTTCAGCAGATTCGTTGTACCGCTTGTATAAATCTCGGTATCATCCTCTTCCTGAATTGCTTCAACAATCGTATCAATCAGATCACTGATAATCTTACGATGTCCCTGTGCCTGCCGCTTCATTGTCTGAAGCAGTTCCATATTGATTTCCTGAAGGCTCAGCCCCTGAAGATAAGTGTTCAGCAGAAGATTCAGTTTTACAACTTCCTCTTCCTCAACGAGCTCATCCACAGTCAAAATCTTGTTCTTGATGATGTTGCCTTCCAGCATCATCACCGCCAGAATCTGTTCTTCATTCACTCTTGTCAGCTGGATAAACTTGAGCTTGTTCTTCTGGCTCTGAGGTGCTGTGATCAACGAAGCATAATTCGTATTCGTTGCCAACAGCTTCACCACCTGTTTCAGAACCTGTTCGAGCTTGTCGACCTTCTGAACCATCATCTCATTCTGTCTCACAACCTCTTCGGACTTAACCTTCATCAGATTGTCAACATAGAAACGATAGCCTTTATCAGAAGGAATACGTCCGGCCGATGTATGCGGCTGTAAAATGTATCCCATCTCTTCAAGATCCGACATCTCATTTCTGATCGTTGCTGAACTGAGCTTCAAATCGGTGAATCTGGAAATTGTTCTCGAGCCAACCGGTTCACCGGTTTCAAGATATGTCTGTATAATCGCATTCAAGATCTTAATCTTACGTTCATCCAGTTCCATCGATTTCTCACTCCCTTTCATTGTTAGCACTCATCATATTGGAGTGCTAACATCTTCTGTATACAAAAATATCACCATAGTCACCTTTTGTCAAGGGGAAAATGATGATTTTTTTGTTTTTTCATAAAGTTCTTGTAACTGTTCTTATTTATAGAAGAAAATCCGACAAAATCCAATTGCTGACATCTGTTCCTGCCTCCGAAAAAGCCAGTCTGCCCTCTGATGGATGAAAGACAAGAAAACCTTCTGATATATATTTTCTGATAATGTCTCCATAAATGTCCATCATGCTCTGTCCAAACTTCTTAGTAAACATCCGATCCGATACGCCTGCCGTGCATCTGAGTCCCAAAAACATTGTTTCTTCGATCTGGGCCTTTCTGTCCAGGATTTCTTCCTGACAATATGACCAGTCATGCATATAGCTTGTCATATCCGATACATTCGAAAAACGTCTGTTGCCCACCATACTGGCCGCCCCAAGTCCAAGGCCCAGGTAATCCTTTCTCTGCCAGTATATCAGATTATGCCGGCATTCAAAGCCTTTGCGGGCATAATTAGAAATCTCATACCGCTCATACCCTTTTTCCGCCAGAATTTTTTTGGTCAGATGATACATCTGCCGCTCGCTGTCTTCATCCGGCAATGTCAGTATTGCTGCTTTCCCCTGCTGCCCGACCACACCATCAGCAATAATGCCGTCCGCATCCGCTTCGCCGCTCCGATCATCACCATAAAGATCCCAGAACGGTGTTCCTTCCTCGATAATCAGACTGTAAGCAGACAAATGTTCCGGTTC
>OHAU01002157.1_pt1 | contig 19769 bp, 14 predicted proteins | sample 1577181 | NCBI WGS metagenome assembly OHAU01 (sample SAMEA3541472, study PRJEB24748) | human gut metagenome | biome: human gut; feature: human-associated habitat; material: faeces | place: China | collected 2012 | reverse complement strand
CGCAACGCCAAATCGAAATTACCGTTTTTCGTCCGAATTATCTTTACAAAACTAAGGCGATTTTCCGCCTTTGGCAAACCAAAATTTTATGGAAGCCATTTACTTTACAAAATATTTTCGTACCTTTGTTCTTGTTAGCCGTAGCGACAATTGTTTGCCTTTCTTTGCATTGCAGAAAGGCAACGTTGGAACAGTTTTCGCTCAATAATAAATTCAAAAACACTTAGCTAATGGAATATATAGACATAACAGAAAAGTTGGAAGAATTTTACCGTCATCTATCTGCTGCCGATGTAGATAGAACTATCTTCTCGGCAAAATTCGGTGATGGCAAGACGGAGTTTCTGCATCAGTTTAAAGAAAAGTATAGCAATGAATATACTTTCTACACGCTCTATCCTATCAATTATCAGATTGCACCCAACGAGCAGGTAATGGAGTATATCAAGCGGGACTTACTTTTTCAGCTGATTCTAAATGGAGCGTTCACTTCAATTGGCAAAATTCCAGACTCTATCTTATTGCAGTGGTATGTAAATGAGAATTTATTCGATATAGCAAAGGACATTATCAAGTTTACACCCTCTATACTTGGGAGCGAAAACCAGTTTGCCGCTGTCTTAAAAGGAGTAACGGCACTTATAAAAGGTATCAAAAAACAATGTGAAAAGTTTAAGGAATTCAAAACAGAAATTACAGAAGGAGATTTTGAAAAAGCTGTAAACATCATTGGTAACCTCTCTGAGGGAGCAGGGAATATATATGAATTAGACCCTATAAGCTGGTTGATTGCACAGGGTATTGCCAACAAAGGAGGAAAGCCTGTACTCATTATAGAAGATCTCGACCGCATAGACCCTGCACATTTGTTCAGAATACTGAATATTTTCTCTGCACATATCGACAGGCATTATTTATGCAGCAACAAGACTATCAATAAAGATGGTGAAGAAAAGAAACTTGATGAACTTTCAAATAAGTTTGGTTTCGATAAGATAATCTTCGTTATGGACGCTGATGCTACACGTTCGGTCTTTAATAATTTCTATGGTGATTCTAATTATGAAGGCTACATTAATAAGTTTTTTTCGAAGCGAGTATTCCATTATTCAATAACTGATAATGCGTACCAATTACTGTATGCCCATATTGAAGAAAAATATATAATGAGCCAACTTCTATTTGCAGATATATTAGTAACAATAGGCTTCAAAATGGAACAGAAATCCGTACGAGATATAGTAAAGGTTCTTGATGACTTTGAAGACGCTTATAGAAAAGAGGAAGTAAGAGTAACAGATGATTTTTGCTTTTTATCAGATACACCTCTTGTAAAGTTACTTGCTATCTTAATAAGATTAGGGATAAAGAGAAATCACCTATCAAATCATTTTAAAGAAATGTACGAAGAGCTTTTTAAAAAGCAAATAGGAATTAGGACGATGCCATCTAAAGAAAAATTTATAGAATTATTAGGTTGCTTTGCCATGAACGAGAATTCTATTCGTAATAATGGAAAAATATATTATTATGGAACAGGGTATCAAATGTTATTTAATAAAGACCAAGATGGATACAAAATCCTCAAGAAGGTCGAACTCCTTGGTAATATAAGTCATTTAGAAATAGATGAATTCTTTGAGATAGAAGCTGATAGGATACTAGAGAAGGCTCTGCATTATGTAAATTAGCACACTTCCAAACAATTCTATTAGATTGCATATATAATAATGTGTATTCACCAAACAGGCAATAAAAAAATGTAGGGGCAAATATTTTATTTACTCCTACATTCTTTTTAGGTCGTCGCTTTTAGAATACCAAGTTGAAGCCGAAGCGTATGCCGTGCTTTGAAATGCCTGGCAGTTCGGTGTAGGTGAGGCGGCGCACATAGTCCACTTCAAACATCTTTAAGATGTTGTGCACACCCACTACGAATTCCAAATAAGGTTTCTTGCCCATTACATTGGTGCCTTCGGGGAACTTGTAAAGCTCTGTGTCGGCAGCATTCTGCGGCAACAGCGGGTTGTTCTTTTCGGTAAGGTGTCCCCACATACCCTTGAAAGCGAGGTATTCGCGCCACTTCAACTTCTTCACGAGCGGAATACGGTTGAACACTTTGCCCTCCAAGTTCCACGCAATGTTGAACTGTGCGTAGCGGTCGTTGAGGAATTCGAGGTTCTCCATTAAGTTGAACGAACCTTGATGCTCGAAGTACGACGTGTTTACAGGGGGCATAATGAGCAGGTGGTAAGGCACTTTGTTCCATTGTGCACCTGCTTTTAGGCGCATGTCGAACTTGCCCCAGCTGCCGAGCCATACACGTTTGTATGCCGAAAACTCGGTAAGGTTGTAGCTGAACTGTCCGCCCAATACGTTTTTAAGTCCGATAGTGTGGCTCAACGTGAACTGTGGAGCATCTAAATTCACCTCGAATCGACGCTGTTTCGAGTTGATGTAGCTTTGTCCGGGGCGGTAGTCGAAGCCCAAGGTGAGCGATGTCATACGCACTTTGTCTACAAACGAGCCGTCCATACGCTCGTAATAGAGTTTTCCCAATGGGCGGTGGCTCTCGGTGTTCAACTGTATCTGTGTGGAAAAACCGTAGTCGGTTTCCCATTGGAAGCCCAATCTTTGCCTGTTGTAGAGGTAGAGTTTCTCCACTTTTACGGGGCGGAAAGTCATAAAGATGTTGTCTTTGTTGTGCACAAGATACTTGTCTGACGGCGATTCCAAGTCGCGATACGACTCGAAAGAGAGTGTGCGTACAGGAAATTCGGTAGGTTGGTACTCGGGTTTTCTGAACGAATATGTCAGCTTACCGCCATAATAGTGTTCTTTCGACTTCGTTCCGTAAGCGTAATAGCCTTCTGCAAACCAGTGCGGACTAAGGTTGGCAGTGGTTCGTGCAGCCGCTCTCAGGCGTATTCCGTCTATGTAGTTCTTCGAAATAAAGGTGTTTACAGGTCCTATGTCTATCTTGCTTGCCGTCTTTTCCGAGCCTGTTTCCACGAAGTTTTCGGCGAAAGCCTTTACCACGAACATAACAGTTTTGAAGCCTTTGGTGCGCCCCATGCGCTTAATGAAGTTGCCCATATTGTGCTCGCTCTTCGATAGGGCAGTGGTGCGGTGCTGCTCCCAGAAACCATCGTCGCGCATTTTCGCGTTCGGGTCGTATGCCTTCTTTGCTTTTCCTTTGAAAAGGTGTGGGTCTATCGGCTCAAATGCGTAGTTCTGCAAGCCTGTCGTGCGTATAACGAGCACTTGTCGGAGCATGGTAATAAGCTCTAACTCTGCCATCATATCGTCTGTGGTGAGCACCCAATCGCCGTTTGCAAGCTTGGAGTATTCTTGTTTGAACTTCATAGCTGCGACAAAGTTCACGCCAGTGCCTGCTGGGAGCTGCATATCGCAACGTCTTACGTGCAGGGAAGGGTCGTTCAGCACGTACAATTCGCCACGGAAACCGAAGTCTTGCTGGTTTGCGGGCATGAACTGGAGGCGTATGCACTCGTCGTCGCCCACCTTTACGGTGTCGTCAATGTAGAAGTGGTAGAACGAAATGGCAGTAGAACCGATGGGAGAGGGGAAGCGTGCCTGCAGCAACTCTATCTGGTCGTCGTACAGGTCGATGTCTTTAAAGAGGTCTTTTACAATGGTATTCATCGCTTCGCCTGTCTGTATGAGTTGCGAAATACCCTTCGTGCTCTGTCCCTTGATGATATCTTTCTCGTCTTTCGGCGACTTTCGGTAAATGTGTTGCGTAACCGTTTCGTCTACGGAGATAGGCAATATCATCTTGTTATTGTAGGGACACATTTCCACTTGTTCCCTTAACCACGGTGCATTCTTGAACATTCCCGTTTCCAACTGTGCTTGGGTGATGTTGTTGAGCGCCATTGTTACCTTCTGGTACTTGTCGTATTGATAGAAATCGTGGTTGTTTAAGTTGGTCTTATGCTTGGCTGCGATAACCTTTCGCATAAGTTCCACGGCTGGATTGTTCTTTCTTGAATACCTGTGGTGGCGTTTCGCCTTTACAACAACGCCTTCCAATTGCTTCGTTGTTGATATTAAAGTAACTAAAAGTTCGTTCGGTGTCTTTTCCGTTATCCTTATCTTGCGTGGCTTGTAGCCCACTGCCGTAACCTCAAGCATTTGTCCGTTGTGCCTTGCAATGGTGAATTTGCCGTACTGGTCGCCCGCAGTTGCAATCTTTAAACTTCTATATGTGGCATTTGCATACGCAATTGTGTCTTGCGTCTGCGCATCAATTACAGTGCAGTGCAAGTCTTGCGCCGCTGCCGTTGTTATCCCAATAAATAATCCGAGTAGCAAGAAAGCCATTCTTGCTGCTCGGTTCTGTTGTGTTCTTTTAATCAATTTCTTCATCAGCTTCGTAACCGCCCATTTCGCGGATTGCATTTTTCAGCATGGTATATTGCTGAAAGAGGTTGTTCACAGCTTCCTCTCCTTGCGTATAATCGTGCATCGGACTCTTGAGATAGAAGCTCAAGAAGCGTTGAATACCGTAGCGTCCGTCGCGCGCAGCAAGGTCGCTCAGGAGCGCAAGGTCGAGCAATAGCGGTGCAGCGAGGATAGAATCGCGGCAGAGGAAGTTAATTTTAATTTGCATAGGATAGCCCATCCAGCCAAAGATGTCGATGTTGTCCCAACCTTCCTTGTCGTCATTGCGAGGCGGATAGTAGTTTATGCGTACCTTGTGGTAGATGTTTCCGTAGAGGTCGGGCTGCTCATCGGCTTTGCAAATCGTCTCCAAGGTAGAGAGTTTGCTCACTTCTTTCGTGCGGAAGTTGGCAGGTTCGTCGAGCACAAGTCCGTCGCGGTTGCCCAGAATGTTGGTTGAGAACCAGCCATTCAAGCCCAATGCACGTGTTTTAATGATAGGAGCGAATCCCGATTTCACAAGTGTCTGCCCTGTTTTGAAGTCCTTTCCCGCAATCGGCATACGTGTTTTCTCTGCCAATTCCCACATGGCAGGAATGTCTACCGTCGTGTTTGGCGCGCCCATAATGAAGGGACAGCCTTCTGCAAGTGCAGCGTAGGCATAGCACATAGACGGCGCAATGTGTTCGCGGTCGTCGGCTTTCATCGCTGCTTCGAGCTTTTCGAGCGTGCCGTGGAACGCTTCTTCGTAAGGCACATATATCTCTGTCGATGCCGCCCACAGCACTACGACACGACTGACACCTTTCTCCTGCTTGAAGTTCTGTATGTCCTTGCGCAATTCTTCTACCATTCCCCAACGTGTTACGCCTTGCTTCACGTTGTCGCCATCGATGCGTTTCGCATAGTTTTTGTCGAAAGCAGCCTTCAATGGCTTAATGGCTTCAAGCTCATCGCGTACAGGTTCGATGTCCTTTGCTTTCAAAACTTCGGCATAGACAGCCGCTTGATAAGCGTTTTGCGGGTACACGTCCCATGTTCCGAACACGATGTCGTTCATATCGGCAATTGGTACGATGTCTTTATAGTGAAGATATTTCTTGTCTTTTCCTTTACCAACACGTATCTTGTCGTATTGTGTCATTGCTCCGACAGGCTTTGCCAAGCCTTTGCGAGCCATTAACACACCGGTCATAAATGTAGTTGTTACGGCTCCACAGCCTACGACCATGATACCCAATTTACCTTCTGCGGGTGCAACTTTTCCCTGTTTCATTATTTATTAGTTTTAAAATTTTGAACGGATTGTTAGACTATTTATTGTTGTTTCTATATATGCTTTTTGGCTTTTTCATATATTCAGTTCCTTCAAGCTCGTTATCACACGGTCTGCCACGCCCTGTTCCTGCTCGTCGGGCGTCCAGCTTTCGCCTTTTATCCATACGGTTTTGCAGCCAATGGAATGGGCAGGCACAATGTCTTTATCGTAACTATCGCCCACCACAACGATGTTTTCGGCAGGCAACTGTAAGGCTTCGATGCCCAGCTGATAGATGCGTGAGTCGGGCTTGCGCACCTTTACCACTGCACTCTCTATGATTTCATTAAAGATACCATCTAAATCGAACTCTTGCAGCACTACGCCGATATTGCCATAGAAGTTGCTCACCAATACAAGCGGATAGCTTTCCTTGAGTTTCAGCAGCACTTCCTTGCTTTCCGTCACCGTTCTGACAACGTCGTTGTAGAGCACTTCCACCACCTTAGCGCGGTTGTTGGCGAGCGAAAAGCCCGTTGCAGCAACCAGTCCTTGCAGTTGCAGATGCTCGAATTGTAGCCTTATCTTCTCTTCCAATGTGCGACGGAAGGTGAAGTCGGGCTGTATAATCGGATTCTTACCCAACGTTCGTTCGGCATAAACGTAGGCTTCGCGATATTGTTCCTCCGTTACGGGGAAACCAAGATGCTCGTAGGCGTGCCAAATCTTCATTCCCCAATGGCAGCCACACGTATCTATGGTTCCGCCATAGTCGAATATATATCCTTTTATCATAGTGCTTCAAGCTTTTAACAGTTCCCGCATTGCTCGACAATGGTCTTCGTGTCGTTTGTGCATAAACATATAAACGACAGTGTAGAGCAGAATTTCGACGAAGAGATAAACCCACGGACAGTTTGCCAACACCGTTATATAAAGAAGTATGGCGCGCGAGTTGAACGTCAGGAAGTTGGTCAGCGGCATCAGCGGACGGCTGCCTTCGAGAAACCTTTCCTTCCATTCGGCAGGTATGTTCTCCACTGTTCCGTAACGTTCGCTGAGTTCTTGTCGCAGTTTCTGGAACTCTGGCGTGCGTCGTTCTTGGTTTCTGCAGTAGTTCTGATAGTTGGAATGGAACGCCCAATCCCAAAACACGCCCTTCTTACCCTTCAAACTCTCCACGATAGCGTGCTCCGCTGCATAGCTGTCGAGCTCCGAACCCGCCTTTCCCTTGAGGAAATAGAGGTGTATCTGTCGATAGTAATCTGCCAACGAACTTTGCTGTGCGTGGCAAACAAGCCCTGCAATGGCTGCAAGTGCAAGTCCGAAGAGTCCCCAAACCTCTGTCGTGCCCGGCATAGGCTGATGCCAGATGCGCAGCACAATGGCAAGATAGATGGCTGCAAACCACGTGTCGCCTGCGAAACCGTCCAAGCATCGCCCCTTCATAGAACGCTGGTTGGTGAGTCGGGCAAGTTGTCCGTCGGTAGAGTCGCAGAGGTTTGCCAACACCAAAAGCACTACACCTATTATATTATACCACACATCTTGGAAGTAGAACATAACTCCTGCTGCCACGCCCAAGAAGATTGACAAGATGGTAATGGTGTTCGGCGTAACGCCTAACCGATACCACAGCAAGGCAAAAGCCAAGCCAACAGGTCGTGTGAAGTATATATCGAGCCACTCCTCCGTTTCGTCAGACTTCATAGAGGCTTTCAACAGCTCGCTGAATGATTTGTTTTCTATGTTCATATTCGTTTTCTTACAGTTCGGAAACGAAACTGATGCATTCCGTCCCTACATTTCCTGCCGTGCTGCAACGTAGGCAATTATCGCCTTTGCAGCCTCATCTCTGCACCGTGAGAAGCTCGGCCAATCGTTGAAGTCAATGATGCAGAACACCCCATCAGCCGTTATAATGGCGTCGCCCCCGTACACAGGCGTTTCGGCAAGTGCGGCAAGGCGGTTGGCGGTCGTTGCCAATGCCTCCAAATCGAAGGGGTAATGGTAGGCAATGCCGTTGCGCTGCTCGTCGCCGAACTTCGTCGTGCCGTCGTCGGTGGGGTAGAAGTAGCGGAAGAATGCCGTGCTCTCGACACCGTAAAACTTCACAAGGTCGCCCTCAATATGTGCCTGCACCACGATGTCTGTAATGCCCCGACTGCGAAAATCGGCCTTTGTCGCTTCCAGTTCCGCATCGTTGGCACAATACCGAATGTCGTTTCGTGTCTGTGCAGCTTCGTCGCCACGCTTTATCCAATAGCCGTTGGTGCCCTCTTGGGGCGGTATGGGAATGTCGGCATTGCGCATCAGTGTCGTTATTCGGCTGCGCTGGCAGTTCCTTATGCCTGCTGCGGAGTTCACGATGCACTTTCCTGCTGCGTATTCTTCGAGCAAAGACAGTGTCTGGGGCATTCGTCCCATATTCAATATCGTGTCTGCTTCGGCAACATCGCCCACCGTCAGCTGACTTTCGGCAACAATTCTGCCCCCCATCGGCAGTGCCACCGCCGTGAGAATGGCAAGGTCTTTCTCTACCGAATTAGGCGAAAAGCGTGGGTCGCGCTGTATGGCTATCGTCCGCATACCGTGCCGTTTAAGAACTGTTCCGCCTTTTCTATGTCGGAAGCGTGGTCGATGTCGAGCACCTTTGTGAAGGGGTGTGCCACCGCTTTGCGTCCGTCGGCAATCAGTGCCCGCTGAAAGTTGCGCATTCGGCTTTCGCCTCGCTGCATACAATCGTCGAGCGTGCGGAGCGTTTGTGGGTGCAATCCGTAGATGCCGCCCGATATATAGGTGCAATCAGCCTCGTTCCTGTCGTAGAAACCCGTTATGTTGCGCTGCTCGTCGGTGCCCACGTAGAGTGGCTTCTCGTCGTCTATGTAGGCAGTTACCCCCATATAGGCTTGCACGCCGTTGGCTGTTGCCAGTGTAAAAGCATCAATGTATGCTTTGAATTCGTCTTCTCGGAAGATGGTGTCTACCGTTGTCAGCACAAACGGTTCGTCGGTCAGCCATTGACTTAGCTCCGCAAAACTGTGCATAGAACTGGGTGTCGATTTCACCACAAAGCGCAACGGAACGTCCTTTCCAGCCAATCCGTGCTGCTGAATATGGGCGAGATGTGCCTGCACATCGGTCATTTCTTCGTTGCAGATAACCACAATTTCGGTGGCATTGTTGTTGCAGAACACCCGAACAAGGCGGTCTATAAGCCGTTCGCCATTGACTTTCACCAATGGTTTCGGTGCTGTTACGCCTTCTTTTGCAAGTCGCGAGCCGTTTCCTGCGGCAATAATGGCATACTTCATTGTCTGTTTTTCTGCTTGACGAAAATTGCTTTTATTTCATTTACATTACAAAGATACGCCTTTTTAATTGAAAACGAGAACCGAAAAAGAGGTTTTTTACATTATATAAAAAATAAGGTTAAAATCTTCTTTCAAGGCTGAAAGAGAGCTAAGAATAGTGTAAATATTTTTCACAAGTATAGCTGTTGTGTAACTGCTTATTTATCAAGGCTTTGCAAAACCTGTTGTTTTGCGTTCCAAAAGCGTAGGTTTTGCACGGTAAAAGCGTAGGTTTTGCGTTGCAAAAGAGCCGCTTTCGCAGTGCCAAATCGAAATTAGCGTTTTTCTTGCAAATTATCTTTACAAAACCGAAGCGTTTTCCATATATTCTTCTAGAAATCCTAGGAGTTCTAGAAAACCTAAAATCCCTAGAACAACTATACCCCCAACCCCCTCGCACCCCTACCACAAGGGCACTACCCACCACATTCCGCACACCTCCAAACGCTGCCTTTCTGTGTTATTTTCTACGAAAAGCACAATAAAAACGTAAAAACTTTTGGGCTGCTATCTATTTATTTATTATCTTTGTAACTGAAAACGTAATAATAAATCCTATAATAACCAAATGTTAAAACTACTTATACAGCTGCAGATAACGAAGAAACGCCGCAATTTTAAGTGGAAAAACTTTTTCCTTGCTGCCTACTTTTATGCTCTTATAGCCATAGTGTTTGTTTCTTCGCTTGCAAGTGCAGGCGATGAAGTATGGAAGATGTTGGCGGAACTGAAGTGGGAAAGCATTGTCCCCGTAATCGCCTCAATGATGCTATTGCCCGATATAATAATGAAATTGATATTCAAATCGGACTCAGCCATTATGGACGCCTACATTAAGTCGCGCCCTGTGAGCAAACGAACGTGGATTCGCTTCGTCGCCATTACCCACCTTGCAGACTTCTGGACAATGGCTTGGGCACTGCCTGCTGCCATCGGCTGTTTCTTTGCAATGCCTTTCGGCACAGCCTTAGCATCGGCATTGTTGTTGCTTTCCGTATCATATACAAACAGTTTGGCTATCGTTGCTCTCCGCACCGCACAGGGTTGGGAATGGAAATTGGCAGTAATAGTGGGCTGGATTATGTGGTCGCCATTGGCATTTATACACGGACTGAACCTCTTTGGAATGTCGTGGGGCATACACATTGCCTACTTCTTCGTGCTCATTGCCATAGCCCTCTATCTCGAATTCTACTATTTGGGCTATTTGCGCAGCTACGACGAGAACAAGCGGAAGCAGAAAAAAGTAAGCAAGTCGCGTCGTTCGGCGTTCTTTATAGAGATGCGTCCTTTCCTTCGTGGCAAGCGATTGCGTATGTTTGCTATATTTCCGATTCTGTTTATTGCACAGACTTTCTGGTACGCATCTATTGGTTACGAGGAACCTGATACAATTAATGGCAACGTGTTAATACCCCTTGCCATTATGATGCTGCCCATTATGGCTTTGCAACTTACGTTTGCATTGGAAGGAAACTATTTCGATGGTTTGTGGACACGCCCCATAAGTGTTGAACAGCTACTGTTGCGTAAATACTATACAGCCATTCCACTGGCGTTATGTAGCTTTTCGCTGCTGCTCCCCACTTACTTCTTGTACAATACAAACCTACTTATACTTCTTGGAAGCCTGTTCTTTTCGGTTGGCGTTACCAATCTTATTATGCTTACTTACTGCTTCCACACTAAGGCAATGGATATTTTTGCGTCGGGTTTTATGAACACTCAAGGTACCGATTTTAGTGCTTCAAACTTTGCAATCGTCTTCACAGTGACGTTAGGACCAATACTACTGATAGCAGCTTTCCCCATAAATGTTTGTGGACTCTTGTTCGGTGTGCTCGGAATTGTAGGGTTTGCTGTGCACAGATACGCTATTGCTTGGATAGCACGCCGCTACGAAGCAAAACGCTATAAACACTTTGAACGTTACAAAAACAAATAATAGCTGAAAGAAACATTTATACAAGAAAAATAAAACATAAGAAAACAATAGCCGAATATGGAAATAAAGATAGAGAATTTAAAGAAGATTTACGGACAGAACACCGTGATAGACATACCCGAACTGACCCTCCACAAAGGCGAACTCATAGGACTGGTGGGCAATAATGGTGCTGGAAAGACCACATTGATGCGTCTGATACTCGACCTTATCAGTGCCAACGAGGGGCGAGTGCTGTCTAATGGCAGTCCTGTAAACGAGTGTTTCGAGTGGAAAAAATACACAGGGTCGTTCATCGACAAGGGTTTCCTCATCGACTACTATACGCCTGAAGAGTTCTTCGACTTCGTTGCGGGCGTCTACGGCATCGACGACACAACGCTTGCAGAACGCTTGAACGGCTTTGAAACGCTGATGCGCGACGAGATTATGGGCACAGGGAAACTTATTCGCGACTTCTCTGAAGGCAACCGACAGAAGATTGGCATCATCGGCGCAATGATAGTGAACCCCGAAATACTCATTCTCGACGAGCCTTTCAATTATCTCGACCCTTCGTCGCAGATAAACATAGCACGCATTATCCACGAGGTAAACCAGCAACACGGCACCACCGTGCTGATTTCGAGCCACAATCTGAACTTCATTTCCGAAATTTGCAACCGCATTATATTAATGGAAAAGGGTGTTATCTTAAAGGATTTAACCAACGCCGACGAAGCTGCAGCCAAAGAACTGCAAAGCTATTTCGAAGGAATGTAGGCGCAACGGCAGGAACATAATATAATAAAGATATGATACAGAGAATACTTTTAACTACTTTCGTCTGCCTTTCTGCCACACTTTCTACTTATGCAAAGCCGAAAGAAGGAGGGAAAATAGACAAGGTAAAGTACGAAATTACCTATCGTACAAAAAGCATTACCGACACCACGAAGGTCGATTCGCTCGGCAATTTAATCTACAGCGAGGAGGATATGCGCCTCGAGGTGGGCGAACAGGTGAGCTTCTTTTATAGCTATTCCAACGCTCTCTACGAGCAACAGCGCATCGAAATGATGAACAAAGGCGACTTTTCGGTGCCTAATATGCGAGGTGGAAGCATCTGTTGGAAGCTGTTCAAGAACTTTCCAACAGGCAAAACAACTTACGTAGACAATGTTTTCCGTGATGGATTTCGTGTTGTAGAACCCATAGAGCAGCCCCAATGGGAGCTGATATCCGACAGTACAGCCCGCATTCTCGGCTACGACTGCCAGATGGCACGCTGCAATTACAAAGGCAGACAGTGGTTCGCGTGGTTCACAACCGATATTCCAATCGATAACGGACCGTGGAAATTAGACGGATTACCAGGACTTGTGCTCCGTGCATACGACAATTCCCGCCACTATATCTTCGATTGCGTAGGCTTAAAGCAAACCGACGGCACACGCGACATAGTGTTCGATGACCGCTTTAACAGCTACGAGGAAACCTCTATGAGCAACTTGCAGCGACTCAAAGCCAACACCACGCCTATGGATATTATGAATAGAAGTGGCAAAGATGTAACGTTCAAGGTAGTAAGCGGCAATGTTCATGGCAAGCTAACCGAAGCACAGCAAGAGTCAATGCGCAAGCAAATGCAGAAAAGACAACCACAAAACCCAATAGAAAGATTATGAAACGTATTATTTTAACAACGGCAGCACTCGCCCTTGCAGTGCTCACCGTAAGTGCAAAACCCAACAAAAAGGACGAAAACAAAGTTATCGACAAACTCAAGTACACCATTACCTATCGGACAAAGAGCGTACGCGATACCACAAAACTCGACTCGGTGGGTCGCTATAGCTACGAAAACGAAGACATGCAGCTCGAAGTTGGCGAGAAGGTAAGCTACTTTTACAGTGCCACCTACCGCGCTTATATAGAGAATTTGCGGAAGTCTCTCGATGGAAACAATATTCAGATAGAAACCTCAAGTCCTGCGCGTGGCAACCTCTCGATGGACTTCTATCGCAATTATCCTACAGGAAAATCTACTTATTTAGACAAGGTGATAAGAGAAAAGTTCCGCATCACCGAGCCTTTAGAGCAGCCCCAATGGGACATTATAGCCGATAGCACAAAGCAAATTCTCAACTACGATTGCCAAATGGCGCGCTGTAAGTTCAAAGGACGCACATGGACGGCATGGTTTGCTGCCGATATTCCATTGGATAACGGTCCTTGGAAACTATGCGGACTGCCAGGATTGATTCTTCGTGCTTACGATTCCAAGCAGCAATACATATTCGATTGCGTGGGTATGAAGCAGGCAAAGGAAGACGAAAACATTACTTACAACTCCGACTTTGACAAATATGCTACTTCATCAATGAAGGAATTTGTAGATTATCAGCGCAAGGCTGTGCCTGAAGACATACTGGCAGCGCAGGGAATAAAGATAGAAGTACCCGAAGAAATGAAGGCTGAATTGATGAAGAAATTGGCAAAACCAATGCCCAGCAACCCACTTGAGCTGTACTAATTTGCTCTTTCGGATATGCAAGACTTGCCCACTATAAGGCTCTGAAAGGCTTGTTGCAGTGGCAACAAGCCTTCTCCGAGCACACAAAACTTATTCTACCAAACCATTTATAACGTTATTTACAATGAAAACAACACCGACAGCCAACGCCCAAACAACCTTCCTGCTTTCGTCGAAGTGGGGCAGGGCGAGGGCTATTGTTTCTTTCCTGTTCCTTATTTTCACCCTTTCTTTATCGGCACAAGACCGCATTTCGGGCGTTGTCGTGGACTCTTTAACCCACAAACCCATCGTAAAAGCCAACGTAATGTTGCTGAAAGGTGGCAAGGTTGTTACCTTTTGCCGCACCAACGATAAGGGCGAATTCAGCCTTTCGCACAGCACTGCCAACCTGAAAGAACTTCAATTGCAAGCCACAGCGTTGGAATACGAGAAGAAGCGCATACGCATTGCCGCCCCAACGGGCAACCGCATAGCAATGGTGCAGAAGGTTTTTGAGATGCAAGAGGTAACGGTGAAGGCAGGACCAATAACGGGTGGCAAGGACACCATTACGTTCGACCTCACCCGTTTCGCATCAGAAAGGGACAATTCGTTGAAAGATGTGTTGGCAAAACTGCCTGGCGTACACGTCGGAAGCGACGGAAAGATAAGTGTAAACGGCAAGGACATCAGCCGTTTTACGGTAGAAGGGCTCGACCTTAGCGACGGAAGGTACAACAAACTCACCGAAAACATAAAGGCAAAGGACGTGAAAAAGGCTGAGGTAATAGAGCACGACCAACCCATAAAGGCTTTGCGCAACAAGGTTTTCAGCGACAACGTAGCAATGAACGTAACGCTGAAAGACAACGCCCGCGACCGTCTTTCGGTAACGTTGCGCCCCTATCTTGCCGTCGGAAAGCCTACCCACGTGGCTGGTTCTGCCAATGCAATAAGCATAGGTAAGCGCAGGCAGGTGATGTACGATGCCATATACGACCGTCGGGGCAGAGATGTGGCACAGTCGGGCTTTGCTTTTGTTGCCGACTATATGGCACCGCAGCCTGCAAACCTCTCGTCGTGGTACTCCGTTCCCACGCTTAAAGCACCAATAGAAGCCGACCGCCTGCGCCTCAACACGTCGCAGAGTTACAGCATCAGCCGATTGGTGAAGACGAAAAACGATAGCCAAGTGCGCATATCTGCCGACTATTTCCGCAACATTCTCCGCCAAAACACAGCCAACAGCTCTACTTACTACTTTGCCGAAACGCCTACAACTACCATCGAAAAGCATCGTATGATACTGAAAGAAGACGTCTTCAACTTCAGCATAGACAAGAAGATAAACACCGAAAAGCACTATGGTTCGATGCGTTTCAGCGTGAATGCCGAGCAGGACGATGCCCTCTCGGAACTCGAAAGCACAGGGCACGCCAACCTTTCGCAGCAGGTTCGCACGCCCGAAGCGAACGTGAAAGGCTACATTACCACCACGCAAAATCGTGAGCGTGGCACACTCTCCCTACAAACCATTGTAGATTATCACCACGCACGCAACGATTTGTATATCAATACTAACCGTGAGAGCATTCAATCGAACCTTTGGCACAACAACAGTGAAGTGGCTTGGCGAACCACAAAGAACGGTTTCACGCAGAAATACAACTTCGATGTAGACTTCCAACACCTGAATGTGCGCAACGGACACACACTGTTGGCTTTCAATTCGTCGCCATCGCTCACCTACAATAAAGGCAAGTGGCGCGCCTCGGTGCGTCAGGGAATGGCATTGAAGTATTTCACACAGCAGCGCAAGTGGTACTTCCTTGTGTCGCCCTCGCTGTATGCAAACTATAAAAAGAGCAGTCGCACCGAAACGAATGCGTCGTTTGGCTACAACCAATCCATACAAGGACTGTCCGATTTCGCCCTCGACAGCTACCAAACCGACTACCGCACGTGGCGAGTATCGCCCACGTTTATGCCTCGTACCCATTCGCTAAACTTCAATTTTACACACAATTACAAACGTGTAGTAAAGGAATTCTTCAGCAACTTCTCGCTTATGGCAAACCGCATGTGGAGCAATTCGGTGGTGGATATGCAGATTAGCAATGGCAACTACCTTATGACGTATGCCCAACACAACACGAAAAACACTAATTTAACGGGGCGTTTCTGGTTTTCAAAAGGCTTCTACAAACAGCATTTCAAGACATCGTGCGGCATTTCGGCAAGTTATGGAGACGGCGAACAATACACCGCAGGCAAGGTGGTGGGCTACAAATACCGTTCCTTAATGCTTTCGCCATCGCTCACTTATTCGCCTTCGTGGGCATTTGTAACCTACAGTGGCGACTTCACCCTCAGCAAATCAATGTCCGACAATGCGTCTATGGCATCACGTTTCAATTGGAAACAGAGCCTGACGCTTACTTCCACCATTCAGAAAGTAGACCTTTCGCTGTCGGGTATCTACTATCACAACCAGCTTGAGGGCGCAACGCTCAACACGTTCCTTGCCGATGCGAAGGTAACTTGGCGACAAAAGAACTTCCTTGTGCTTGCTACGCTTGCCAACATATTCAACAAACGCAACTATGTAGAAACATCATACAGTGGTGTGGGTATCTTTACAAACAGCTACGAACTGCGCCCACGAGAACTCATACTTTCCTTTGAGTTCAGGTTCTAAAGCCGAAGAAGAACGCTATAAATGTGTAAATATTTTTCACAAGTGTATCTATCGCATAACTATCTTATTATCAACGCATTGTAAAACCTATTGTTTTACGTTCCAAAAGAGCCGCTTTTGCAAGGTAAAAGCGGCTCTTTTGCGTTGCAAAACCTACGCTTTCGCAACGTCAAATCGAAATTACCGTTTTTCTTCCGAATTATCTTTACAAAACCAAGGCGATTTTCACGTATTGTTTCTAAAGTTTCTAAGCGTTCTTGTAAAAGCCAAAACATACTAAAAGATGCGTGCCACTTGCTGTCCTCCAATTACTGCAAGGAAGCCAACAAGAAGGCTGGTAAAGGTATAAAGCAACGCCGTGGTGGGCATTCCGTCTTTCAACAGCGTGGCATTCTCGTTCATAAAGGTTGAGAAAGTGGTAAAACCGCCACATAATCCCGTTGTCAGCAGCAGGCGAGTGTTAGGACTGAGTAAACTGCCAATGGGCAAAGCGGAAACAAAACCAATGACGAAGCAGCCCAGAACATTCACGGCAAACGTGCCAAAAGGGTAGGGAGAAACCACCATAGCCGACAACATACGTGTTACAAGGTAGCGAACAACGCCACCGAAAAAGCTGCCGAAGCCCACAAGCATAATGTTTTTGAACATCTGTTTTTTATGTGCAAAAATACGAAAAATGCAATTAATAAACAAACTCGCATCGGTTTTAAAAAGAAAAATAGTAACTTTGTCGCTCCAAACACGCCTTGTCAAAGGCGCACGACAACGACAATTTTACAAGCAAAGATGATATATCCCAACAATTTTGAGCAGAAAATAGGTTTCAACGAAATACGCACGCTCTTGCACGAGCATTGTCTTTCCACGCTCGGACGTGAGCAGGTAGACAGTATGGAGTTCTCTACCGACACGGAACAAGTAAACCGCTGGTTGGCAGAAGTGCGAGAGTTTCGCCGCATTCAGGAAGGTGCAGAAGCCTTTCCGCTCGACAATGTGTTCGACGTTCGGGCGAGTGTGGCACGCATTCGCCTCGAAGGCACGTATATGGAAGAGAGCGAACTCTTCGATTTGAAGCGTTCGTTGGAAACCATCATTGCGATTGTGAAATTCCTAAGCGCAGGCGACGAGTTGCCCAATGGCGACATTCAGCACACTTATCCTGCCCTCTATGCCCTTGCCGACGGCGTGGCAACATTCCCTATATTGGTGCAACGCATCAGTCAAATCATCGATAAATTCGGCAAAATGCGCGATTCGGCATCGCCCGACTTGCTCCAAATCCGCCGAGAACTGGCACGTATGGAAAGCAGTATATCACGCACGCTGAACCGCATCTTGCATTCGGCACAGAGCGAAGGCGTGGTAGACCGTGATGTTACGCCGACGATGCGCGACGGCAGACTGGTTATTCCCGTTGCACCGGGTATGAAACGCAAAATATCGGGCATTGTCCACGACGAGAGTGCCACAGGAAAGACGGTCTTCATAGAGCCTACCGAGGTGGTGGAAGCCAACAACAAGATACGCGAACTTGAGAACGAGGAACGCAAAGAGATTATCCGCATACTCCGAGAGTTTGCCAAACTGGTGCGTCCGCACATTCGCGAAATCCTCGATTCGTATCATTTCCTCGCACTTATCGACTTTATTCGTGCGAAAGCAGATCTGGCTCGTATGTTCAAAGCCATTGAGCCAGAGGTCGGAACAGAACCTTACGTAGACTTTATTCGTGCCATTCACCCGCTGCTGCAGCTTTCGTTGTCGAAGAAACAGCGCACGGCAGAAAACAGCGATGCCCCTTTGACAGTGGTTCCGATCGACATTCAACTCACCAAAGAGAAACACCTGCTCATTATTTCGGGTCCCAATGCAGGCGGAAAGTCGGTTTGTCTGAAAACCGTCGGACTGCTTCAGTATATGCTTCAGTGCGGTCTTTCAATCCCAGTGAGCGAGCGTTCCACCGCAGGAACGTTTCGCAACCTTATGATTGACATAGGCGACGAGCAGAGCATAGAGAACGATTTGAGTACCTATTCGTCGCATTTGATGAACATGAAGAACATGATGAAGCAGGCAGACCGCCACACGCTCATCTTAATCGACGAATTCGGAACGGGCACAGAGCCGCAAATAGGTGGTGCAATCGCCGAATCGGTGCTGAGACAGTTTTGGAAAAAGCAGGCGTGGGCAGTGATAACGACCCACTATCAGAACCTAAAGCATTTTGCAGAAGACCACAAAGGTGTGGTAAACGGTGCAATGCTGTACGACCGCCACGAGATGCGGCCGCTCTTCCAGTTGGCTATCGGGCGACCGGGTAGTTCGTTTGCCATAGAAATAGCACGTAAAACGGGTATTCCAGAAGAAGTTATCAGCGACGCTTCTGTTATTGTTGGCTCTGATTATATACAGAGCGACAAGTATTTACAGGATATTGTTAGAGATAAACGTTATTGGGAAACCAAGCGACAAACCGTGCATAGCCACGAAAAAGAGTTGGAACGAACCATTGCCAAATACGAAAAGGAAATGGAAGAGTTGCGCCAAAGCCGTAAGGAAATCATCAAGAAAGCAAAGGCGGAAGCTGAGGAAATAATCCGAGAAAGCAACAAGCGCATTGAAAACGTCATACGAGAAATACGCGAACAGCAAGCGGAAAAGGAAGCAACAAAACGACTTCGCCAAGAACTTGCTGAATACGAGGAAGCTATGCTCAACGACTCTATGGCTGCTTTAAACAATAAAAGCAAGACCAAAGCGAAGAAAGCAGCCAACAAGCAAGCAATGCGCGAAGACGGTTTGATGACCGACGAGGAACTGAAAGCAAAGATTGAGAAGATAAAGAACAGGAAAGAACGCCACGAACGCCGTTTGCAAGAAAAGGAAGAACGCAAGCAGAATGCTGCCGAAGCGTTGAAAGCGGCAACACAGAAACGTGCCGAAAACCGCCCAATCGGTGTCGGTGATACGGTGCGCATAAAGGGTTTGACCTCCATAGGCGAGGTTGAATCGACCGATGGCAAGCAGGCAATGGTGATATTCGGCGGTATGCGCACCAAAATGGCGGTATCTCGGTTAGAACGTGCCGACGATGCTGCAGTGAAAGAAAGCCAAAAGCAGTTTACAGCTTATAATTATAGCCGACAGACGCGCGAGACCATCGACCAGCATCGCAATCAGTTTAAACAGGAAATAGACGTGCGGGGTATGCGTGCCGACGAAGCTTTGAACCAAGTGCAATACTTCATCGACGATGCCATACTTGTGGGCGTAAGCCAAGTGCGCATACTTCACGGCAAGGGAAATGGCATTCTACGCACCATGATTAGGCAGTATCTGAACTCTGTTCCAAACGTAAAAAGCTGCCGAGACGAGCACGTTCAGTTTGGCGGAGCAGGCATAACGGTGGTGGAATTATAGGTTCAAAAGAGGTTCATAGGGCTCTATTACATAGAGTTTCTAGAGCCTATAGAAACTCTAGTAATTCTATTTAAGAAGCTAAAAACACCCCACAGCTTTGTAAAGATAATTCTGAAGGAAAATGGCAATTTCGTTTTGGCATTGCGAAAGCGGCTCTTTTGCGCTGCAAAACCTACGCTTTTACCGTG
>OHAU01002145.1_pt1 | contig 19846 bp, 20 predicted proteins | sample 1577181 | NCBI WGS metagenome assembly OHAU01 (sample SAMEA3541472, study PRJEB24748) | human gut metagenome | biome: human gut; feature: human-associated habitat; material: faeces | place: China | collected 2012 | reverse complement strand
GTGAGGATTATCTGATATTTGAAATCCTGTTCTGGACAGGAATCAGGGAAGGAGATGCTGATGGTAAAATAAGTCTAAATCAACAGAAAACCAGTAAACATGCGGGGGTGAGGCGATTTGGTCCTGAAAAATTCTTGCAACGAAACAACGAATTTATGAAGGAAAGGCCGATCTTTTATAAAAAACCAATTAAAACAGAGAAAGATTTCAGTACATGGCTGAGATGTTTTTACTATACCACGAAAGCGGTGATAACTGAATATATTTATTTTTAGGACTGAATTAGCTCGCACGGACATTAGTTCCGGCTGTCTGGTTCAGTCCTCTTTTTTATTTGAGATCAAAGAAAGGTGATAAAGAATATGGCAAAAATTATATCAGTAGTAAACCAGAAAGGCGGAACTGGAAAATCCGCATGTGCAGCAAATCTTGGTGTAGGGTTGGCTCTTATGAATAAGAAGGTGTTAGTCGTGGATGCTGATCCGCAGTCAGATGTGTCTGCTGGATTTGGATTCCGTGACTGCGATAATAGTAATGAAACATTAACAACGCTGATGGAAATGGTGTTGAGTGATGAAGATATTCCGGAAGACTGCTTTATCCAGCATACAGAGGAAGGTATTGATATTATATGTTCCAATATTGGATTGGCAGGAACCGAGGTTCAGCTTGTAAATGCGATGAGCCGTGAGTTTGTCCTGAAACAGATATTAAACAGGGTAAAAGACAGGTACGATACAGTTTTGATAGATTGTATGCCATCTTTGGGTATGATCACTATTAATGCCCTGGCAGCATCAGATGAAGTATTGATTCCGGTAGAAGCATCTTATCTTCCAATCAAGGGACTGCAGCAGCTTTTGAAGACAATCGGAAAAGTCAGAAGACAGATTAACCCGAAACTTCAGATTGCCGGTATCCTTTTCAATATGGTGGATGCTCATACAAATGATGCCAGAAACAACATGGAGCTCCTTCATAATGCATATGGAAATCAGATTCATGTGTTTGACAATTACATTCCATTTTCTGTCAGGATGAAAGAAGCGGTCAGAGAGGGGCAGAGTATTTTTAAGTACGAACCAAAAGGTAAAGTTGCGAAAGCTTATATGAGTTTTACGGAGGAGGTTCTTGAACATGGCAGGTAAAAAGAAATCAACGCCAATTCCATTACAGTCATTAGATGCCCTATTCGGAACAACAAGTGAGGAACAGGCAGGCATCCAACAGATTGTTCTGGATAATCTGCATTCCTTCTCTAATCATCCGTTTAAGGTTCTGGATGATGACAAGATGATTGAGTTGTCTGAAAGCGTGAGGACGCATGGAGTTTTGGTGTGATTGGTTGTTTCTACTGGTCTCAGATTGGCTATTTCTGTTGGTCTCAGGCTGGCTGTTTCAAGCGGACTCTAACACTGCAGAAAGAAATCACCAGAGATCGCGAATCACATGGAAAAAAGCCTTTAAAAGAAAAAGATCGAAACGATCCTCCATCCAGCAGCGGAAACAGCGATATGACAAAAGAAGAGGAAATTCCGGAAGGTGTTAAAACACAGAAATGCAGTACCACGGATCCGGAAAGCGGATGGTTCCGTAAAGGTGAGCATAAACATGTTTTTGCTTATGCAGTGGAAACCGCTTGTGACAAACACGGCTGGATTCTTGGATACAGCATCCATCCCGGAAACGAACATGACAGCCGGACATTCAAAACATTATATGATAAGATAAAAATGTATTCACCAGATATGATCATAGCAGACGCTGGTTACCGTACACCAGCGATTGCCCGTGAATTGCTGGAAGATGGTATCAAGCCTCTGTTTCCATATAAAAGGCCTATGACAAAAGAAGGTTATTTCCGAAAATATGAGTATGTTTATGATGAGTATTATGACTGCTACATATGCCCGGAAAACCATATATTGTCATATCATACAACAAACAGGGAAGGTTACAGAGAGTACAGGAGCTGCGGAAAAACATGTGCCAGCTGTCCAAATCTTCACAGATGTACGGAAAGTAAAGAACATATAAAAGTGGTCACCCGTTATGTGTGGGAAGGATATATGGAGAAAGCGGAGGATATCAGGCATACACTTGGCAACAAACAGATTTATGAGTTAAGGAAAGAAACAATCGAAAGGATATTTGGAACAGCCAAGGAACAACACGGATTCCGATATACACAAAGCGTAGGGAAAGCCCGGATGGAAATGAAGGCGGGGCTTACTTTTGCGTGTATGAATCTGAAAAAGCTAGCCAGAATACTGGCACAAAGAGGACGAAGATCCTCAACTGCCTATACTATTTTGCGAGAAATAAAAGAAAAGTTATTTTTAATAGAAAAGTGGTGCTGGAGATTATCTCCAGCACCAGCTTTGTCTACAGTCTGACCAAATCGTCACAGGGTGACAATTTGGTTCAAATTATTCAGTTTAAATAATAAGAATTAAAAGAAAAAACTGTGAAATATGACGAAAATAATGAAATGAAAGAAATTGTATTGATAAAAAATGTAAACAATGGTATTATAAAACATAGTTAGCAAACAATTTTAGCTAACAAAGATATCTAAATATATTTAATAATTTTAAGGAGGGTTTTTTATGAGAAGAAAGAGTTTGGTATTGGTAACAGCTATCGCTATGATGGCAAACATGGTTGCAATGGGGGCAGTGACTGCATCAGCAGATGAAAACGCTTCAGACCCTCTTGAGATTACATGGGTTAATCCTACGGTTGGAATTGATTACTGGACCCAGGCAGACAACGGTGCCAAGGCAGCAGCAGAAGACTTTGGAGTTGAATTGAATATTGTTGGACCGACAGAGACGAGTCCGGAGCAGCAGGCTTCTTATATTGATACGGCAGTTTCACAAGGAGTTGACGGAATTATGACATGTCCGTGGGATGTAGCATTTACTCCTTCTCTGAAGGCTGCAACAGAAGCCGGAATTCCTGTAGTGGCTGTTGATACAGATGATCCGGATTGTGGAAGAATTGCATTCTTTGGAACGTCGAACTATGATGCGGGTTATCAGGCAGGCAAACTGATGGCAGAAGCAACTGGCGGAAAGGCAAAGATTTGTATTTTGACGGCTGTTTTAACCAGTCCGACACAGGTAGACAGAATTGAAGGATTTGAGGCTGCAATCTCTGAATATCCTGACATGGAAATTTTAACAAAAGAACAGACGGATAGTGATCTGCAGAAATCTGTAGATAAAGCTACTGCATGTATTGGTGCTTATCCGGAGTGTGATGCGTTCTTTGGAGCTGCTTCTCTTGATGGAGCTGGTGCGGCAAAGGCAGTAGAAGAAATGGGAGTCTCTGACAATTTTACAATTGTTTGCTTCGACGATATTGAAGAGACTCTTCGCTACATCAAGAGTGGTGTGATCTTTGGAACTATTGTACAGGATCCGTACATGATGGCTTATGATGCAGTAAAAACGATTGTAGAATACCACGATGGAGTTATGCCGGAAGAAGTAATCAATCCTGTTGATGTTAAACTGGTAACTGGTGACAATATAAATGAGGTGTATCCGGACTAAGGAAGAATAACGGATTTGAAACTGTCAATAAATATCAGGATAGAAGTGTGTGCTGCATTTTGCGGCATACACTTAATTTTAGGAGGAGAAAATTGCAGATTGTAAGAAGATTTTTTAAAACAAAGGAAAGCGCAGTTATTTTAATGTTTACAGGTCTCTTCCTGGTGACATCTATTATTGCTCCGTCATTTTTAAGCTATGCTCAGCTGATTAATTTATTCAGAACGATCAGCTTGTCGTTGCTTCCTGCAATGGGTATGGTATTTGTTATGACTTGTGGAAGCATTGACCTTTCCGCTGGAAGTGTTTTGGCTTTCAGTGGGATGTTGTGTGGATATACGATGGTAATGTGGAACTGGAATCTTGTTCCGGCAATACTTTTATCTCTGGCAGTTAGTGCATTGGTGGGTGTGGTCAATGGTTTCCTGATTGCAAGGTGGAATCTTACACCTATGATTGTCACTCTGGGTGTTCAGTATGTGATTCGGGGGCTTGTAAATGTTATCACAAAGGGTGTTGCCATCTCTGGTTTTTCAGAAGAGTTTGTAAATATTGGACAGGGAAAAGTCGGGGTTATTCCTAATGTTATTATTATTGCAGTAGTTGTTTTTTGTATTTGTCTTTTTCTCTATAATTTTACGGTGTTTGGCCGTTCTATAATCTCTACGGGCGGAAATAAAGAAACTACGAGACTGGCAGGAATCAATGTAACTGCCTATATTGTTTCTGCACATGTGGTATGTTCTTTGCTTGCAGGAATGGCAGGGATACTGGTAACATCTAGACTTGGTTCGGCACAGGCAAGTGCAGGAATGACTACAGATATGTATGCAATTGCATCAGCCGCAGTTGGCGGAACGAGCCTGATGGGAGGTTCTGGATCTATTGTAGGCTGCCTTTTTGGTGTAGGTATTATGGAATTGATTACAATTGCACTTACGCTGATTAAGGTGGACGTTTATTGGCAGAGAACTGTTGTAGGTATCATTATGATTGCGGCGGTATTTATGGATGTATACAGGCGGAACAGTTCACAGCGGAGTGGGAGTTAACGATGGCAGAGAAGAAAAAAATAATGGAACTGAAGTCTATCACTAAAGAATTTTTTAAAAACAAAGCTCTGGATAACGTCAGTATAGATGTGTATGAAAATGAGATTCTTGCAATTTGTGGAGAGAACGGTGCCGGCAAATCAACTTTGATGAAAATTGTTAGTGGAGCGTATTCGCATAAAGAGTATGAGGGTGAGATTTATATTGACTCAAAACTGCAAAAATTTGAGAAACCGGCTGATTCTTCTGCGGCAGGGATAGCGATGATCTATCAGGAACTTAGTATGCATCTTGATTCCAGTATTGCGGAAAATTTGTTCCTTGGTGAATGGACCAATAAGCATGGTATTGTAAATGATAAAAAAATGAGAGAAGAAACAATCGAGTGCCTCAAACCGGTGGGTTTGGATCACATGAATCCTCGTCTGATACTCCGAAATCTAAGTGCCAGTCAGCAACAACTTGTGGCAATTGCACGCGCTCTGAGAAAAAAACCTAAGATTCTGTTGCTGGATGAACCGACTTCTCCACTGACTATTAATGAGTCAGAAAAGTTGTTTGGTATTCTTCATGAATTGAAAAAGAATGGCGTTACCAGTATTTTAATTACACATAAAATGGATGAGGTATTTGAAAATGCAGATCGTATTTATGTTATCCGTGACGGACAGTGCATAAGTGAGCATATGATTTGTGATACAAACAGGGATCAGATTGTTGAAGAGATGGTTGGAAGAAAATTTGATAATTACTATCCAAAAGAAATAATCCCTCTGGGAGAAGTTGTATTCGAAGTGAAAAATGTTACGATTCCTCATCCTTTTATGAAAAACAAGAATATTGTGGAAAATGCAAGCTTTAATCTGCGGAAAGGAGAGATACTTGGTATTGCGGGTCTGGTTGGTGCAGGCAGAAGCGAGCTGGTCGGGGGGATCTACGGAAAATATCTAAGAAAGAGCGGACAGATCTTTCTGGATGGAAAAGAGATTCAGATTAAAAGCCCAGAAGATGCATTGCGTTATGGTATCGCTCTTTTGACAGAAGACCGCAGGGCAGATGGTATTATTTCCGATCTGTCAATTAGGGATAATATTGTGCTGGCATCGTTGAAAAAATTTTCTAAGTACGGTGTTATGAAAGACAAGGAACAGAATGATGAAACAGAGAAAATTTTTTCCAGACTGAATATAAAGGCAAACAGTATTCGAGTACCGGCCTTCTCACTGTCCGGAGGAAATCAGCAGAAAATGGTAATTGCAAAATGGCTGATGAGAAATCCGAAGATTATCTTTATGGATGAACCAACAAGAGGAGTGGATGTCGGAGCAAAACGTGAAATATATACGATCATGACAGACCTTGTGAAAAAAGGATTTTCTATTGTGATTATTTCTTCTGAGCTTCCGGAAATTGTTTCTATGGCAGACAGGGTAATTGTTATTTCAGGCGGGAAGATAACAGGAGAACTTTCCAGAGAAGAACTGTCACAAAATGCAATTATGCAGTTGGCAGTTTAGATGAAATAAGAGGTGCTTATTATGAAGAGGGTGTGGCAGATAGGTGTTATCGTACGGGATTTGGAGAAAACTGCAGAAAATTTGATGGATTTGCTGGGAATAGAAGAACGGCCATATATTAATAAAGTGGGCAGGAGATTCAAAGAGAAAGGTTCCAGTACGATATACAAAGGAAATGATCAGAGCAGAGCATCTTGTATGACCTGTTGTTTTGAATTTGATAACATTGAGATAGAATTCATCCAGCCGTGTGGAGATGAGCCTAGTGCCTGGAACGAATTTCTGAATGTCTATGGAGAAGGAATACACCATCTTGGCTGGAAAACAGATGATGTGAATAAGGCAAGACAAAAATTTCGTGCAAAAGGATACGAGGAGATCCAGGCAGGAAGTTGGGGAGAAGGTGAATATCATTACTTTGATACAAGTAAATCTCTCGGTTTTGTCATTGAAATGCTAAAGTTTTATTGATAGAACAGACAGACTGTATGGAGGGCGATATGGAATTAAAGACTGGTAAGATTAAATATTTTGTCGAAAAAGTAAATGGCAAACTGGAAGAAAAGTACCAGATTTTTTGTGATGGGAAATGGGTTGATGCAATTAACACAATTGGATTTCCGACAATAGCTAATCCTGCCCCTTATGCCCAAGGGGGCGAAACTCACGGGTGGGAGGCTTTAAAGGATATGGACTTAAGACCGGAAGAGTGCAGATTTGATTTGGAAAAGATTGAATTACACTTTCGGCGGGGAATTAATACGATAAAAACATATGGTATTGGGCCACTGGGTAAAGTTATCAGAGAGGTCAGGCTTGATGAGGTCAGAAATGCGGCACATGTAAAGGTTTCGTTTGTACCTTCACGCTATAACAATATAATATCTGTGGAAGATAAGCTGTATTTTGGACCGGAAACAAGAAAAAATGTGGATGGCGTATCAGGCCCGCTTGATTTTATCTGGAGCCAACAGATCAAACGGGAGGAATGTAATTACATTCCACACTGGTGCTTCAAGTCTCCGATCATTATGTTCCAGCAGGGGAAAATATTTGCAGCAATTATTCCGGATCTTTCGAAAATGGATCATAGTACATTAGCGGAGAATCCGCTTGGATTGGATCTTGGGGTACCGGAAAATTCTAAAGCATGGTTTTCTTGCGGTATCATATCAGGAGGGCTTGATAAATGCAGCGAAGTACATGCGGAGGGGCATTCTTATTATCCGCGTTCCGAAGAGCCAATTTTATGTGAACGTAAAGGTTGTGTTACATTTTCCTATGATTTACTGTTGTCGGAAGAACCATTCCGCCAAGGGTATCGCAGAGGTGTAAAATATTTATGGGATTCAATAGGCCATAAACAGTTGATGCAGTCCGTGGATAATCAACGGAATCCGTTGGATGTTTCTATGATTGATTTTGAGGATTGGGCAGATCTTGCATGGTATGAAACGTGTGATCGTGATTATACTGCGTTTGATTACAATGGACGTCATTGCGGTCTGCTCACCAGTCGCAGGACTATGGATACGATTCCTGATGCCAGTGAAAAAGATGGATGGTATCAGATTTGGGCTCAATCGTTAAGAACAGCATATGGGTGGGCTCGATTCGGTCTTCGGATTCATGATCCGGAAGTTGTAGAAAGAGCAAAAGGAATTTTGAATGCAGTGTTGGCATCTCCCAGAAATGGGGGAGCATTTCCAGCAATTTTAAGCCTTTGTGATGATGGTACTGTACGATGGTACCGGGATGATACCTGGGCTGGATATAAAGAGGAGTACCATTCTGTCAATATGGGGTGGACAGGATATTGGCTGTTGCAGTGGGAAGATATTTGCTCTGAAGAGAAAGATGAGATCTTGACAATGTGCAACGAACTGGCAGAGTTCTTTGTGAAGCATCAGAATGAGGATGGCTGTATTCCAGCATGGTTCAGTGAAAGACTTGAAGCAGAGCGAGAAGAGTTTCGTGAGTTTAATGCAGAGTGTTCTGCATGCGCACTGTTTCTTGCAGAACTGTACAGAAGGCATGGAAATGAAAAATATCGGGAATGTGCAGAAAAGATTTGCCGTTTTATTATGGAAAAAGTTTTTCCGAGAAACAGATGGTACGATCTTGAAGCTTTCCTTTCCTGTTCTCCCAAACCGTTTGATTACTATGATGCTTATACAGCCCAATTTCCGCAGTGTAATATGGCACAGGTTTTTGCCAGCCAGGCGTTTCTTGTTCTGTATCAGGCTACAGGAACAGAAGAGTGGTTGGAATATGGTCGCATGGTGACAGATTATACTGCTCTGACACAGGCAGTATGGAATCATCCATTAATTAAAAAAAGACCTACATTAGGAGGCTATACAACACAAAATACAGATGGAGAATGGTGTGATCATCGACAGGATTATATGGCAGTTACATTTATGGAATATTATCGCCTTACAGGTAATATGGAATATCTGGAACGAAGTGTTGCTGCTCTACGAGCCGGTTTCGCAGCCTATCCATATGAAAATTTTGCACATTGCGGTGAAAATGGAATGAATTATATATCGGGAGTCAATTGGGGCATTGGCACTGCGCAGGTATCGGCAGAGATTATGTGTCCGATTTTGGGAGATATTTATGTGAATCTGAAATATAACCATGCCATTGGAGTAAATGCATGTACAGTTACTGAATTCAGAAATGTGGAAAATGAGCTCTTTATTTTTGCTGAAGTAGCCGAAGGCATGCGGAATACACTGCATATGTCAGTCGAAGAAGCAAACGATTTATCACAATACTCAATATATGTAAATGGCGTATTTGCAGGGGGCTTTAGCGGCAAAGTTTTAAATGAAAATGGTATTAATATTACTATAACAAAAACCGTACATAGGGGGCAGCAGATCCTTCAGTAAGTATGTATAACGAAAAACAGAATGTAAAGGAGATTTCATGAGCAAAATACAAATTATTAACTTAAAATGTGAATATGAAGTCACTCCATTGGGAGTTCAGGATGCAAATCCGCTGTTAAGCTGGCAGATTTCTGCAGACTATCCGGTTACACAGAAAGCTTATAGGATCGTTGCATCTTCTTCCGAAGAACTATTAAAACTGAATATTTTTGATTTACTGGATACAGGGAAAATCGAGTCGTCAAAGTCATATGGTATACCGTATAATGGGAGACCACTGCAGAGTGAGGAAAGAATATTTTGGGCAGTAAAAGTTTGGGATCAGCATGGAAATGAAAGCCCATATTCGGAGTATTCATGGTTTGAAACGGGTTTGTTTGATAAAAAGGAATGGAAAGGTGTCTGGCTCAGTTTTGTCGGTGGTATGGTTGGCAACGGTCTTCTGATGCGCCATTTTTTTGAAACAAGAGATGAGAAAATCATCAGAGCCAGAGCATATGTTTGCTGTGTTGGTTATTATGAATTCCATCTTAATGGACAAATCATCGGAGAAAAGAAACTGGATCCCGCACCAACAGATTGTAGTAAAACGGTTTTATATACTGCATACGATATTACTGCAGATGTTCGCAATGGCGGGAATGCCCTTGGCTTCATACTTGGAACTGGATTTGCCGGTTTGCCTAAAATTCTGTTGCAGCTAAATATTGACTATGCAGATGGAGAGCGGCAGGAGATTTACACAGAATATGGTACATCATGGTGTGTGGCAAGAGGACCTATTACATACAATGCACTGTATGATGGTGAAGACTATGATGCACGTATGGAAAAGGACGGATGGGATGCGCCGGAGTATGAACCGACTGCAGTATTGGAACATCAGCGGCCCGGTGGATGGATTATGGCATCAATTGTGGAGGATCCGGGCGGAGAACGGATATCGGAAATTATGCCACCGATTCAAATATGTGATGTGTTTGACCCAGTGTTAATCAGAACATTTGATGACGGAACAAAAATTTACAATGTGGGAAAGAACATTACCGGCTGGGTAGAGATCCAGGTGAGTGGAGAGGCAGGATCAAAAGTATTGCTGTCGTTTGCAGAAGTTCTGGATGAAAATGGAAGGCTGGAGAAGACACCTCTTCGTTCAGCAAGATGTGAGGATCATTATATTTTGCGCGGTAAATCGGATGGTGAAAAGTATGAACCGAGGTTTACATATCATGGATTCCAGTATTTTTCCATAAAAACGGAAGGACAGGTAGAAGTAAAAAGACTTCAGGCAAAGTTTGTGCATATGAATCTGAAGGACAGCACATCATTTTTCTGTGATAATGAGATATTGAACAAAATCGCGGATGCTATGCGTCAGACAGATGCATGTAATTTTATGGGAATTCCTACGGATTGTGCACAGCGGGATGAGCGCCATGGTTGGGCGACAGACCCGACTTCAAATGCTGAGGGTGCAGTATATACATATGATTTGGCAAGCTTTTTTATCAAATGGACAAGAGATTTATATGATACAAGAAATGAAGATGGGTATTTTGCCGATACGGCACCGTATCGTTGGGGAGGCAGGCCAAATGATCCACAGGCAAATATTCCGATAGGAATGCTTTTGCTGTTGTACAGAATGTATGGTGATCAGCGTGAAATGGAGAGGCATTATGATGAAGTTATTGACTATATAAATCGGTTGTCCAGAGAATCGGAAGACTGGATGATTTCCCGCTCTCCATATGGAGAATGGGCGTGTCCGAAAGCAGAGTGTTTTCCTGAGGAACACGGACCCGGAGCTAATCCAAAGTATGTTTCGTATTCCTTTGTTTCGACTTCATATTTTTATTTTACCTTACTTCAGATGCAGGAAATATCCGATATATTAGGTAAAAATGATACTGCATATCTCACAGCATTGGCAGAGGTGGTAAGAAATAAGATCAATGAAAAATATTTTGATTCTGATACAGCGCAGTATGATCAGGGAACTCAGAGTGCAAATGCAATGGCAATTATGTTGGGGCTTGCAAAAAAGGAGTATATACCTGCAATTGTAAAAAATATCGTTGATAATCTGAAAAATCATGATTACCATTTGACTACAGGTTCTGTGGGAACGAAAGCTGTGATTCAGGCATTATGCGACTACGGATATGAAGATGTTGCCTATAAAGTAATGACATCCACTACATCACCGAGTTTTGGTTATATGATCGTGAATGGTGCTACAACAATGTGGGAGAGATGGGAAGCAGACCATGATAATAATATTATGAATTCCAGAAATCATCCGATGTTTGCGCAGGCCTGCATCTGGTTCTATAAATATCTGGGAGGAATTCAATTCTGTTATGACAGAACCGGAGCTCAGAAGTTGATTCTATGTCCGCTTGTCCCTGAGGGATTGAATCACGTAAAAGTTACTATGGAGAGTTTATCAGGTCCTATTCAATCAGAGTGGCAAAGAAATAAGGATGAATTGATTTATACGGTGGAAATACCACAGAATTTGGAAACGGAAGTCAGAATATTAAGAAAGTACGGTAATATTTCGACCATTCTCAAGGAGTCGCATTTAGAGGTCGTGCGCTGTGAAGAGACGAAAGAATATGTTACGTACAAAATATGTGCCGGACATTATCAGATGGTGATAAAACATTAGAATTGCTTATGCAGCAATCCGGAAAGCAACAGCCGGATACTTTTGGGATTGCTGCAAAGAATATATGATTATCAGGTGTCTCGAAATAGTAGAGATTTACGTGTTTTAAGTATTTTTTGGTATTTTCAAACTAATTGTATTCGTTTATAATATAACTAATATGTGCTCTTTGGAAACATATGAGACTATGATTTCTCATGAAATTCATTATATGAAACTTAACATGGTGGGATGATAATGTCGGAAAAAACACAGAAAATTACAACAATTTCTATTACGGAGAATGGCGAGGCGCCTGCTCTTCCGTTTAAACTGAAGCTTGTAAATCGAGTGAATATTCTTAAGTGCTTTCGGGATGGAGAGGGTCATACGGTAAGTGAGGTTTCCGGAATAACTGGAATCAGTAAAATTACAACAATGCGAGCTGTTCATTTTTTCTGCGAAAAAGGTGTACTTGTTTCACAGGGAAAGGTTTATCAGAACAATACCGGTGGAAAATATCCTGAGATATTCAGGCTTAATATTACAAAAAAAATATTAAGCATTACACTCTGGTCGCAGGTAGTCTGTTTTACATTAATGGACTTTTCCGGAAATGTAATCAAAAGATTTGAGTATCATGATATTGATACTCATAAGGTTTCTGTATGTGAAATTGAAGCGTATGTACTTGAAAAAGTAGTTTTGCTTTTAGAAGAGGCAAAAATTGATAAAAATGAAGTGTATGGTATCGCAGTATCCACATCAGGTATTGTGGATTATGAAAACCAGAAGATTAAGTATAATGCTCAGGCTCCAGAGTGGGGAAATAATATTTTTATTTTAGATCCCCTGAAGAGGTTTTTTGGAGAGGATACGTACTTCTTTCTGGAAAATGGATGTAAGACCATGGCCCGTTCACTACTTGGCAGACCGAAAGTGGGAAATAAAAGGGTATTATTAATAACAACTACCTGGGGTATTGCAGGATGTTTGATTCAGGGCGGAAGGATACTTAATGGAAAGAATTCTCTGATCGGTGAGATCGGGCATATGATATTGGATGCAAATGATGAAGACAAATGTAATTGTGGAAGCTACGGATGTCTCGAACGAATGGTTGATATTGAACGGATACGGCGCAGCCTGAAAAACAGAAGAATTCCGGATAATTCACCGTTGAATGCAATTCCGTATGATGACGTGACTTTATTGAATTTGTTTGACTTGGCAAATGACGGCGATATTGTTGCCAGGGAATATGTTGCCGGTTTAGCGGACTGTTTTGCAATTACTTTACGAAATATTTCTCTTGTTTTCGATCCGGAACTGGTTTTTCTTGCGGGAGATTTTGCTTATGCAGGGGCTTATTTCAATGAGTGTCTTCAGAAAAAACTAAGAGAATTCAGATATTATGCAAATGATCAGTTATTTGAGGTAATATATGAAAAAAATTCTCTGCTGACAATGGATTATACTGGTGCGGTCGTAGCAGTAACAGATCATTTTTTTAAGAATCCGGAACTCTATGAAGGAGAGTAATTATTTCCTAAGGGTCTAAGGAGGGAAAACAGAGCGTGAAATTTTTTGAAAAAAGAGATCTTGGCAATGGAATGATTCGGATAGATACACCGTTTGGTGTCTCTATGTTTCTTATTATCGGAACAAAAAAAGCGGCTCTGATTGATACGGGATATGGTGTGGGTGATTTAAAAGGGTATATTCGTTCCATCACGAAACTTCCTTTGATCGTTTTATGTACCCATGGTCATGTTGATCATGCCAGCGGGACAGATCAGTTTGAAAGAGTTTATTTAAACCATAATGATTGGCAATTGGAACGGAAACATACAATGGTAAAAGAGCGGATAGAGTTTGCGGAAAGCCTTTCCGGAGTTTGCCCGAATAGAGAGGATATGAATCCTCAAAGAAGAGCGGCTTATGAGGATGTAGAATCGGGACAGATTTTTGATCTTGGTGGCTTAAAAATAGAGGCAGTTGCATGTCCTGGACATACACAAGGCTGTATGTGTTATCTGGTGAAAGAACAGAGAATATTATTGCTTGGTGATGCCTGCAATAGTCGTACATTTTTATTCTATCCGGAAACAAGTAAAGTGGAAGATTATCTGGACAGTTTGGAAAGACTGAACGAGAGATCAGATGAATTTGATCGTGTATTTTTTTTCCATCCTGATAATGTGGGGGACAAGAATAATATTGAAGAGAATATTGAAGTATGCAGAGAAATACTTGCTGGTAAGGATGATCATGTTCCGCTGCAGATTCTTGGCTGCAATGTGATATCTGCAAAAATAACCGATAACGATGGACGGAGAATCGATGGAAAAACAGCTAATATTTTATATGTTGAAGAAAAGATATGAGAGATTAGACGTATGAGGGTAATTCTGGTAAATGGTTCGCCGCATAAGAATGGGTGTACGAATCGGGCTTTGGAAGAGGTGGCGTGGCAGCTGGATAAGGAGGGAATCGAGACAGAGATTTTTTGGATCGGGAAAAAAGTCCAGGGGTGTATCGGTTGCTGCCAGTGTCAAAAAACAGGAAAATGTATATTAGGTGATGATTCAGTAGCCCCTTTTTTAGAAAAAGCAAAAGTGTCAGATGGTTTTGTATTTGGTTCTGCAGTTTATTATGGATCGGCTACCGGATCTATAATATCCTTTATGGATAGAGTATTTTTCAGTGGAAGTAAATATCTGCAAGATAAACCGGTGGCATCTGTAGTATCCTGTCGCAGGGGCGGTGGCAGTGAAACGTTTGTTCAGATGAATATGTATTATACTATGAATAATATGCCGGTGGTATCTTCTCAGTATTGGAATCAGGTACATGGCTTTACTGCAGAAGACGTGGAGAAAGACAAAGAAGGACTTCAGACAATGCGGACACTGGCAGTAAATATGGGGTGGTTGCTGAGATGCATAGAAGCAGCTAACAAACAAGGGATTCCGATGCCACATAGAGAAGAGCAGATTTTTACGCATTTTATTAGATGAAAGATAGGAAGGTTTCACAATGTAATGTCGTATCAAAAGGCAGTCCCTTCCCTGTCAGTAAATCTGGTTAACTTCCATCGCTTTTCTTCAGTTTCATACATGTGGACATCGTTCGTGATAGAAGCATCTGCTCCTATTAATGAGTTCAGGGAACCTTACATTTAGAATAACAAGGCTTTACCCGGATAATTATTTAAGGTGGAAGAATTCGCACGGTCCACATGCCGATGGTACAGACAGGGGAAACCCGAGAGATGCAGGAGAAGCGTACGCCTGCTAAATAATTATCTGGTTAGGCAATAAAAATGGTCATATACCGGATAATCAAAGTTCTTGAGGGTTTGCCAAACTTGTTGAGGGTCTTTCGTGAGGGTCTTTTATGAGGGGCGAACTTGAGGGGCAAAGATGAGGGTCTGGCGAAAGCCAGACCCTTTAATGATAAGCAGACAATTATTCAGAGGGATATGAGATGCCATGTTCTTCCAGCAATGCCTGCAGTTGCTGTGGTCCTATGTATATACTCGTTTTTTCGCTCTATTTCAATCCAGTTGCCATGGCATAAAGTGTTGGCTTCTTCCAATTCATATCTTGTGGCTATATAATCAGTCCAGTTAATGCACTTATGATTTTTACTGAATGCACAATAGTTTTCCATAGAATTGATCCTCCTAGAATTCATCATCTTCGAGATAAGATACCGGGTTATAATCAGAAACACCATTCAATACAGGTGCGGATCGAGTTGCATAAAGGAATCTGTTTCTGAAATGTTCAAAGTTGCGGAAACCATGGCCTAAGTATTGTATGGAAAGGTACGAGAAGATGTGAGAGAAGTAATATCAACTCTATGCAAATATAAAAGTGTAGAAATAATTGCGGGAGCCGTATGTATCGATCATGTGCATTTAAGCGTAGCAATTCCACCGAAATTTAGTGTATCAGACTTTATGGGATATCTGAAAGGGAAAAGCACATTGATGCTTTACGACAGACATCCAGAACTGCAAAGTAAATGGGATAAAGCCTTTTGGGCTAGAGGATATTATGTTGAAACAATCGGCAATATAACAGATGCAGCAGTTCAGAAATATATAAATGAGCAAGCAGAGGAATCGAGAAGAGAAGATTCCAGTAGTACCGCTTTATAGCGGGCCAGTAAAAGTGCTTGCGATACCGCCCTTTGGGGCGAGCAGTAACAATGGCCCTTTGGAGGGCCAAGGATAAACCACCAGTTGAACTGGTGGTTGCTAACTAGTGATTATTATAATAGTTTAAAATTTCAAGGAAATGAAGAAAATTTTAGAAAAATATTAAAGAGTTCTGGACTTGGAAATCCTGCTACAATGCAAATGTATTTATACATCTTATTGGTAATGCCCAAAGAACTTTTAAAAATGTCTGATACCAGAACATTAGGTGTTTTCAAAAAGGAGATAAATCAATTATTTATTAAAGGGATTGATAATGTTATTACAACGTACAAAAATGAAGATAAAAATGATATTACGACTATTGACTTTTACAATCATACTCGAAATTCAGTTGCACATTCTAATTGCAGGTATAAAAATGTTGACAATAAATGTTATGTGCAATTTTATGATGTAAATCCACATGATATTACTCAACATTGTGAAATATTTATTGAAACTAGCAAAGTCGGAGAGATTATTGAAAAACTGATTGTTCTTTTAATGGATTATTTAAATAAAAAATGGTCGGATAGATAAACTTCAGTTGATATTCCACTTATTTTAGGAAATTTAATAACTATTATATTTGATTATCAAATTCTTCGCAAACCCTTGAAAACACTAAGTTTGTAGCAAGTGTACTTTCCCTTACTCTTTCCCTTGTGTTACATTCTCCCATTAGCTTTCATGAACCTTAATATGGGAAAAATTAAGGGAAAGAAAATTTCATAACACAGTATAACATATAACAATAACAACATGGTGAACTGATTGAAATGTTTTCGATATTTAACTCTATAACTGATTATTAAAAAAATGGAGATAAGATACGATGAGAACAATATTTGCAGAATACAATCCACACAGAAACAGCATTGATGTTTATACCAATGCCGGTTATATGCTCCGCATTGACTGTTGGGAAGCTGAGAAGAACTTAAAAACCACTCCTGGATCAGACTGCGCATTAAATACACTTGCTATTGATGAGCCACTTGAATATGCACGATTATATCTTGATGGTAATATGCAAATGTGGGTAGATGCAGAAGATTCTTTGGAATTGTAAACCACAAGTAGCCTGTATGCTTTATTTTACATACAGGCTACTTAATCAAAATCACCATAATTGATCAAGCAAGTTTTTTTAATATACCTCGGAGTCATTTTCGTTCGATCTTTCATCGCTAATAAAATTTCTCTGAAGTGATAGCAGATAACAGATTGGCAGGTTTTTCTAAAAAATAATCTGCTTTTATGTGCTTATTATGACTGCCCCATACTGCTAAAGCAAAATCAATTCCCGCATTTTCCGCACATTTACTGTCATATTTGCTATCTCCGATATAAAGTACTTTCCTATGGTCTGTTTTTGATAATTCCACATATTTCAAAATCGGTGCGGCATTGGGTTTATGTTCCTGTGTATCGTCTGCACATATGATTGTTTTGAAATAATGACTGATACCAAACGGACAAAAATCATGTGTAAATTCTTCCCTTGTCTTTGATGTGACAATCCCCATTTCATAATCCAGACTTAGAAGATTTTTCAATAATTCAACGATTCCGTCAAATACTTTAATGTTATTTGTATAGTTACGCATATTTTTATCCCATAATTCTATCGCATAGGAAGTGTCTTTTATCGCAAGTTTTTTCAAAGCGTCTGTTCCTGTAATCCCTAACGCAAATCTTAGTTCAGAACATGGTATCTCTCTCCCGGACAATCCCTTTATAGTTTCCTGTAAAGAATGTAATACAGCATATTCCGTATCAATCAGAGTGCCGTCAATGTCAAAAACGATATGCTTATACTTCATGCTGCCACCTTTCCCTGTCTGTATCAAAATAACGTATCACCCTGCATGGATTTCCTACTGCAACACAATTAGGCGGGATAGGGCGGGTAACTACACTTCCAGCCCCTATCACGCTGTTTTTTCCTATAGTGACTCCGGGCAGAAGAATACAGCCGCCGCCAATCCAGACATTACTTTCTATTTCTATCGGACGTGCATAGGTTCTAAAAAATGTTGTCTGACGTTCCCTCCAATCCGGCACAAACCTTTCCTGTGGTAAGACAGGGTGTGAAGATGTATAAATCTGCACATTTGACGCAATCAATACCCTGTCGCCAATTCGGATAGTTTTGTTATCCACAAAGGTACAATTCATATTGACGATCACATCATTTCCCAAAAAAATATTTTTTCCATAGTCGCAATGAAAAGGCGTGTCGATTGCCACATTTTCCCCTATTCCGCCCAACAGCTCCCGAAGAATGGAAGTGCGTTTTTCTGTATCTCTATAATCAGAAAAATAATATTTCCGTGTTAATTCCCTTGTGCGGGCAATCTGCTTTAACGTATCGCTGTCCGCTGTTTCCAAAAAATCACTGGATTCGTAATACACAATATCCCCCCTTAACGAAAACTGTTTTCCATAACGCCCGGAAGCAGGGCATAGATAGAACAGCCAATCTGATCCTCAAACCGTTCTTTAATCTCTAAAATCTTTTTCCATCTGTCTATTGTCGCTGGGTGAACGCCGTATCGCATTGTCACGTCTACAAATCTCTTTTCCAAAAGACAGAACCCCGAAGGCATAGCCAATGCGTCACATAACTGTACAAGACGGTCATAATCATCATATACCGCATTTGCAACAAATTCTTTCATAAACAGGTAATCCTCATCACTGACATCAAACTCTCCGATAGATGTGGCAATATCCTGTATCATAAATGCGTGGGATATACATATTTGTGCGGCTTTTCCCCACCCACGCTCCATACAGTAACGATAGCCGTCTATCAGATGCCTTTCCGAACTCACTCCGGCATAACGTCCAATATCGTGTAACAGCCCGAAAATATACGCCTGTTCAGAAGATAAATCTTTACAGTGTGACGCAATGTTTTTACAGGCTTCGGCTACATACCGGGAATGTTCTGCCCATGCTCCCGGATTGGATTCTGCCGCTTCCCTTAATGCCAGTTCTGCGGTCTGAATGTTCAACTCCATTTTTAACTCCTTTCAAAAGGGCGGGGCTGGAAGATAAACTGTCCAGCCCCTTTATGATGAAATATTTACAGATAAATCAGCAATCCCCGGCATAGTACGAAACAATGTTCATATAGTCCGTTGGATTCGGAACTTCTAAAACAAGCCGCAAACAGTTTTTGTTTTGGGAGTATTGCCGCCACAAACTGCCCTGTATCTTTTCTTCCCCATTGATGTTTTGTTTTTTACCATCCGGGCAGAGCATATTTACTTTGCCGGAACAGCTATTGACCGTATCTAAAAAATTTTTCATGTTCAGAATGTTCAGTTTTACCACTTTGCACTCACCTCCTGTAAATGACGGATTTACTTTACAGGTATCATTATAATGCAAAAGGAATAGAAAAAATATTTCTTTTCTGCCCTTATCTATCACTATTCTGCCATTTTCTCCGATATTCTGTGGGTGAACAATGTGTGTATTCTCGAAAAACCTTTCCAAAATAACTGCTACTCCCCAAACCGCACTCATGGCTGATAACGGTAACTGCTTCCTGCCCCTTTGCTAGCATCTGACAGGCAGCTTGCAGACGGTAAGCCTTTATATACTCTACGGGTGTCATGTGCAGACAGTCATGGAACACTCTATAACACTCCCTTTCGCTTAGGTATGCTGCTGCCGCAAGTTCCGGGATAGAGATTTTCTCTCTGTAATGTTCGTGAATATATATCATCATCAGCTTTATTTTATCGTTGCTTTTATTATGTTCCCCCTTTTTTTCACGCATAGGACGGGATAGTTCAAAAAGCATGAGCCATATTTCTGTTAGGGTTTCCCGCAGTTTTATTTCATATCCAAATTCATCACTGGATAAACGAAATGAAGCGGCAAGCAGTTTCAAAATCCTTTCTTCTTCTGCATTGCCTGGAAAAAGCGGAATTA
>OHAU01002138.1_pt1 | contig 19884 bp, 20 predicted proteins | sample 1577181 | NCBI WGS metagenome assembly OHAU01 (sample SAMEA3541472, study PRJEB24748) | human gut metagenome | biome: human gut; feature: human-associated habitat; material: faeces | place: China | collected 2012 | reverse complement strand
CCTACGCTTTTACCGTGCAAAAGAGCCGCTTTTAGAATGCAAAACAATAGGTTTTGCAATGTATTGATAGTGAGATATTTATGTGATAGTTACGCTTGTGAAAAATGTTTACACTTCTAATGTTTACTTCTCGCCTTTATTCTGTTCGATTTAGAGTGTTAAACCGACACCTATTCCGAATGGGTGGCAAGCAGGTCCGCTGTTCATTAGCTTGGTTAGACTGTAATGGGCGTAGAGCGAAAAGGTTTTGAAACCCAAGTAGGCTTCGAGGTTTACGCCCACAGGATTGGTGTCTAAGTTGCGGCTTACGGTATGGCGTTTGCTGTTAATGCGGTATTTGCTCTTTATGTTTCCTTTTATATCGAACGAGCAACCCAAGCCTAAGAACACAAGTTTGCTCGGATTAAGATTTCTCCATTCAAGCATTATGGGCACCTTCCAATAAGTGTATTTAATGAAGCTTGTCTTTACTTTCTCGGCTGGATTCTTTACGATGATGGGCGTTCCGTCGTTGTCGTCCAACATATAATTAGTTTGGAAGTGGTTGTGTACAAAGCCAAATTGGAAACCAGACACGATGCCTAAGGTGTTGGAACTGTTGAGGCCTACACCTACTTGAAAGAAGGTTGTACCCCATTCGAGCGACTTTACGTCTTGGCTATGCATCTCCTTACCTCCGTTTAGCAGGTTCACACCGATGTAAAAGTCGGGAAGGCTACCGTAGAAAGTGCGTCCACTTTTCTTGCGGACAGGCACGAAAGGCGAGGAAACAAAGAAGCGTTCGACCTCCTGACCGTCTACAAAGTTTGTCTCTTTGGTCTTCACGAGTGTGCTGCCGTCGTTGTTGTAGACAGCCACATTGAGCGATACGCTGTCCGTGCTCAACACTATCTGCTTGTTGGCGTAGTGGATAGTCGTGTCGTTTTCTTCGGCAGCCATTGCTGGCACAGCCGAGATAAGTGCTAAGGTTAATAACAGATGTTTCATAATTGTATGTTTTTTGTTCTTATTCTGTGAGTGTTTGTTGCTGCCTGTCAGCGTTTGTTGTAGCATAGCTTCATGATGTCGTCGGGGCCGAGCGTGCCTTCTATGTAGATGATGGCACCGCTGTCGTTCGGCGCATTGCTGAAAAGGATATATCGGTTGTAGCCCGAAGGCAGCGGCGGCAGCATGTAGTAGCCGCTCGTAACCTTTCCGTCGTCTACGATTTCGCGTATTTTTCGGGCTTTCTTTCTGTCGGCATTCAGGTACGGGGCTATGCTTGCACCAATCTTCTTATACGTCAGCGACTTGTAAACCTTGAGCTTGTAGCCTCGCAAAGTGGCGTCGTTCAGCACCACCATCTTGCAGTTTTGTGCCTTGCCGAAGCGTTCGAAAGCGATGCCCGTCTGCAAGTCGCTCTGTGCAGATGCTGGCATCAGAACGGCAAGCAGGCACAGTGTGAGTATGGTTCTTATCGTTTTATTCTTCATCGGTTGTTCCTCCTATCAATGAAAGTGCGTTGAAATCCTCGTTGCCGTCGGTCGAAACCATATCGAGTGCCGCCTCTGCCTCGCGCTGCACCACCTCTTTGTTGGTGATTTGCTCGCCGTTTACGAAGGCGTAATCGCCTGTTTGTGTTGTGTTGAGGCGTACCACAAACATCGTTACAACCACTGCTGCGGCTGCTGAGACGGCTGCTATTATCCAGCTCGGCAAGCGTTTCTGTTGCTTCGTGGTGTGGGTTTCTGCTGTCGGTACAAACTTTTCCGTACCTTCCTTGCAGCGTTCCACGCTCTCCCAACGAAACAGGGCGCACAGTGGTTTCAGCTCGTTGGGCACCAGCAGCGGGTCTTGTGCGAAGAAGCCGCGTAGCTGCTGCTCCTCTGCCGTCGTGGTTTCGCCGTCCAAGTACTTATGAACCAAGCTGTTGATATCGTCTATTTGCATATCTTGTTTCCTCCTGTTGTCAGTCTTATAAACTCTTTCTGAATGCGTCGCCGTGCTCTCGACAGGTTCTGCCGGAGTGCCTCGGGCGTGCAACTGCATATTTTTGCAATCTCTTCGTTCTCGTATCCGTCTATGTCCTTGAGTCGGAAGATTTGCCGTTGAAGCGGGGGCAGATGGTCTACAATCAGTCGTATCAGTTCCATATCGTCCTTTGTGGCGTTGCTGCCTTGCTCCGTGGCGAGTTCTTTCGGGTGTTCACCCTCCGCGCATTCGAGCTGTCTGTGTCGCCAATGGTCGATGGCTATGCCCTTGACAATCTTCGTTGCCAACGCCTCGATGTTGGGGTGGCTGTCCAACCGCTGGCGCATAGCCCACAGACGGAGGAATGTTTCTTGCACGAAATCTTCGGCTTCAACATCTCCACCCTCCAGCGTTGCTGCCACACGGAGCAGTCGGCTGCGCAGGCTCATCACCATTTGGTTGAATGTTTCTATTTCCATCGCTTTTCAATAGGTAAACGGACGAGACGTCGTTTTGTGACATTCGGGTGCAAAAAAATCCGTTTTTCGTTTGTCTTTTGTTCTTTCATAGTCTTAAAAACCGTCTTCATAGTCTTAAAAAATAAGTATCTCCCACTCGTTGTAAGCCAAGTCAGGAGAGGGAATAAAGGCGTTGCGCTTCGCTCAAAACTCATTTTTCGCCTTGCCGATAAGTGTGCGAGTGTTGGCTTAACCCATACGGCGTTATTAGTTTTTAGCCGTGCGCTACTGTTAGTTTTTACCCGACAAAAATACAAAATACTTTTGAATTATTCTTGCCCTAAGTACTTCTATTTTGTAAAGATAATTCTGACGGAAAACGGTAATTTCGGTTTGACGTTGCGAAAGCGGCTGTTTTGCACGGTAAAAGCGTAGGTTTTGCGATGCAAAAGAGCCGCTTTGGGAATGCAAAACAATAGGTTTTATAATGCATTGATAATAAACAAGTTAAGCAAGAGTTGTTCTTGTGAAAAATATTTACACTTTTATAGCCTGCTTTCCGTCTATAAAACGGAGAGCGGAGGCGAAGTAGGGTGGTGGGGAAACGTAATGAAGTATCTTCGAGTAATGAGAAGTGAATGCCTCTTTACAGCCGACCTTGAGCAAATAAAGTTATACGTTCTGCTGTTTGTTCATAATCCGAAGAAACTTGATATTTAGGCGAACGACAGTTTATGTCAGTGGGTAGAGAGAATAAAAATTTTAGTATTTTTTTATTCTTTTCATCTTTTTTCTTTCTATTTTAAAAATTATTATTATCTTTGCAGGCCGAACTTGAGAATCGGGTAGCCTGAGCTATCAACTTAAATACGCGATAAATATAAATCGATACATTATTTTAAACAACTTAATTTATAAACAACTATGAAACGAATTTTACGCTTTTTCGTGCTCATTTCCGTGCTCGTTCCGCCGTTGCAGGGACTTGCAGAGACGGTTACATTCAACTTTAGCACCGACGAGGGGCTTGAAGCATTGGGAATTGCTAAGCCTGCACAAGGCAAACCGACGAACTTGACGAAACCAGCCTATACTGTGGGCAGTGTTAGTATGTCGTACACCAAAGGAACTAAGGCAGCGTGTGTATGGAATACTAATGGTAACACAGACCTTCGATTCTATAAGAATGGTGGCAGCATCACTTTCAGCGTGCCCGAAGGGCAGCATATTACGTCTGTTGTCTTCACTGGAACACTACATAGTAAGGCCAATCCAGGAAAACTCAGTAGCAGAGAATGGACTGACAATGGCACGACCACCAGTTCGGTAACCTTCATTGCCAATGATGTAAACAAAATCAAGACTGCCGTCATCACTTATTCGGCTGCCCAGCCAGAGCTGCCCATATTCACAGTGAACAGCATTCAAGACCTTAAAGCTTTGCAGAGTGGTAGCCGTGCCACGCTCTGTCTGACCGATGGAGACGAAGGCAGTATGGCTCGTGTGCTCTATGTACACGGTACGGGCGATACACAGGAAGCCTATGTGCGCGACCGCACGGGTGCTGTGTGCTTCTATGGTATCAATCCCAATGTGCCTTTCGTTTGCAACCAGCACATGGCTGGTAAGATAACAGGCGAGTATGTACTGGAGAACGGCGTGCCCCGTTTCAAGGCTGTAAATACTCTGACCAATACCTCGCTGCTCGTTATTGCGGCTCCTGTAACGGAGGCAGAGGTGCAACCGAAAGAGATAAAGGCAGCCGATTATGCTGCTAATGTCGCTGATTGGATTAGTTTGAAGAACCTGCATATCGCTGCCGACGGACTCTCTGCGCAAGAGGGCATCACCGTGCGCAACCGTTTTGGCATCACAGCTGGTAAGGATAAGTATGTTGAACCCTATACTGGAGCCATCGTAGACATAGCAGGCATTGCCGTACCTGACGGCGATAAGAAGGAAATAAACCCATTGTTTGAAAACAATCAGCGTCCTGTAGTCTTCGTAATTGACGAGGGAGAGGCATTCGTTTCGCCCCAACACGACATGGCCGATGTGGCTGTGCGCCTGAATCGTACGCTTACTTCAGGGCATTGGAACACCTTTGCCGTGCCATTCGACATCGAAACGGAAAGCCTGAAAGATGCACAGATAGCCAAGTTTACTGGCAAAATGGAGGGCAGCACGATGATTTTCGAGAACGGACAGACCCGCATAGAGGCTGGTACGCCTTACCTTGTGAAGTGGGAAGTGAAGAATCCAATCTACGAGGGCGTAACTCTCAAGGCTATAAATGCTCAAACCGTAAGTTCAGCCGATGGACTATACAGCTTCGTGGCAACCTATAGTCCAGCCACACTCGCACTCGATAAGACAGAGCGTTACCTTGGTTCAGACGGCAATCTCTATTATCCCACAGGCACAGAAGGTCAAGCCAACCGACTCAAGGGCTTGCGCGCGTATTATCGAGTACCTGCCACAGCAGGCACAAAGATAGCTTTCTTCGACGAAACCACAGGCATTGCGCTCCCCAAAGAGCAAAGTCAGCCATGCCAGTTCAAGGTGTATAACCTCAATGGTCAGTACCTCGGCAACAGTCTTAACGGCTTGCCAAAGGGACTCTACATCGTAAATGGCCGTAAAGTAATCATCAATTAAGACAAAGAAACACTATCATGAAGAAAAAACTCTATATAGTTCCAGACATTATAAACATACTCACCGAAACGGCTGACCTTATCATGAGCAGTACTGATGTGAATAACAACGGAACTCAGGTAGGTACAGGAAGCGACCACGGAGGCGGCAATGCCTGGGAGGGTGGCTGTTCCAAGGACGGCTTCTGGAGCACAGACGATGATAATAACCTAAATTAAGGAGGACGATAAAATGAAGAAAAGTGTATTTATTTCGCTGGCACTGCTACTTGGCATGACAGCTACGGCACAAAGTCAGAAACAGAAACTCACCATTACCACGAAGCTCGGAAAGGTGCACACCTACATCATGGGCGAGTCTATGGATAGTCTTCGTATTCTCAAAGATGTGGGCATCAAGGTCTATCCTAAAGGAACAAGGGTGTCGGAAGACTATCTCTTCTCGCAGATAACCACCTATACACTCGTCAATGAACCCACTCCCAACCCCGACCCATCGGGCAAAAACGTGAACCGCAATACCGCTGCCGACTTGAAAAAGAATCCAGAGGGGTGGCGATTGGAGTTCCCACGTTTCTATCAAGGGACTAATAACATTTACGAAGTTACTCACTCTACCACCGAGGGCGGTGAACGAATGATAAACTATTCCGTAGAATGGGACGGTACACTCAAGGCCAACCGTTGGACCTGCTACGAGATGTACAACAAGATTATGCAGAAGAATGTGGAACGGAAGGACGCCTTCAAGCAGGACCCCGATATACCATCGAATGTGCAGACCACCATCAAGGATTACAAAGGCAGCGGATTCGCCCGCGGACACCTCTGCCCATCAGGCGACAGATGTTACTCTTACGAGCAGAACAAACAAACTTTCTACCTGAGCAACATGCAGCCTCAGATACAAGGACACAACGGTGGTGTATGGCAACAGCTCGAAGATAAGGTACGCTCGTGGGCTGGCAATTGCGACACACTCTATGTAGTCAAGGCTGCCACCATCGACAAAGCTGAGCATATTTGCAACGAGGCAGACCTCAACGAGATTGCCAATAAAGAGAAGAAACCAAAAAAGCTCCATTTCCCTGGCATTGTGCCCAAATACTTCTATATGGCACTGATGGCTTACAAGAAGGAAACCAACACTTATCGTGCCCTCGGCATTTGGTCGCCTCACTATAATGGCAGTGAGCCCGAGTACATTACAATCGAGGAACTTCAACGCCGCACTGGTATCGACTTTTTCTGCAACCTCGACGATGACATCGAGAAGGCTGTAGAAAGTACCAAAGACCCCAGTTACTGGGGAATATAAAACCTCTTTCTGCTTTCTTTTTTCGAGTAAGGAAAAGAAGTAAGGAATAAGGAAAACGAGCCTGTTCCTTTGAAAGGATAAGGGCAAGGCAAACTAAAAGTCCGTTAGAAGAGAAACTTCTAACGGACTTTTTCTTTCCTTCTAACGGCTAAAAAACTCGTCCCTACAATTATTCACACCGCACATGTGTCAGAGAATGATAGCCACCTCCTTATTCAATGAACTGAACAGGAGAACAAGTTAGACCACTTACACTATCTGTTAATACCGTTCGTAGTACCTATGAATTGTGGTTTTAAAGCAACTTTTTGTTGCCAGACTCAGAAGATAAATATATGATAGAATCTCCACCGTTTTGTAAAGATAGTTCCGACGAAAAACGGTAATTTCGATTTGGCGTTGCGAAAGCGGCTGTTTTGCAACGCAAAACCTACGCTTTTACCGTGCAAAACAGCCGCTTTTGGAACGCAAAACAATAGGTTTTGCAATGCGTTGATAATTAGGTGGTTACGCAACCGTTATGTTTGTGAAAAATATTTACACTTTTATTGTCTACTTCCGTCTGTAAAACGAGTTCTTTCCGCCTATGAAATGAGGAGTACAGGCGAGGTGGAGTGGTGGGGAGAGTTCTTTTCTATGACTTATAGAATTAATGAATTACAATACTGCTGCCACTCGTGCTATCTCTTTTAATTTGTCTGCCAGTGTCTTATCTTTCCTTGCAGTCTGCATATTGTATTTGAGTTGCAGTTTCATCAATGAATCTGCTGAAATGCCTAATGCCGCTTCGAACATCAAGGCTGAGGTAGTACTCAATGAGCGACGCCCATTCAGTATTTCATTCAATACGGAATATCCCATACCGATACTATCTGCAAATTTGCGTTGCGAGATACCTCTTGCTTCGAGTTCGTCCTTCAGCACCTCACCAGGGTGTGTCGGATAATAGCCATAACCTAAACTTGCCATATCTGTTTTATTTATAATGGTTTGACAATTCCAAGATGTTGCAAATGGTAATCAACCTTTCTTTACCAACTTTTTCTGAACGAAATTCTATACGATACTGGTCGTTCACTCGTACTGATTCACGACCTGCCTTATCGCCAACTAATGCTTCATAGTGAAGCGAAGCAAAGCGGTACAGGTCTTCCGTACTGTTGAGCGACTCCATAAGGTTTAAGACTTTGATATATTTCCGTACAACCTGTGGTTGAAAGCGGTGCTTCTTGTCTTTTGTCTTGCCTTCATAGAATAGTTCCCGTAAATAGTTTTGCTCAAAGGTTATTTCCATTCTTGCAGTTTCTTTGCTGCAAAGATAATCATTCTTTTGTATATTCGCAATTTTTGCGAAGTGTTTTTAGCAGTTCTCATAATAACTACTTAAATTCAGTATAGTTTTTTAGAACTATATTTTTCGTTCTATTCTTATTTGTTATGTTTGTATATAGTCCTTATATGTGCTTTGATTTGGCAAGCTTTATAGTTGCTGTTATTTTGAAAAACGAATAAAAAATCTACGCTTCTACGTCCAAATTTGGGCAGAAAGTGTTTTTTTACTTTCCAAATAGCTAATGATAGGGAGAGGATTTTAAACAAAAAAGTGCCTAAATATAAGAATATTAGGCACTTTTGAAAGCGTGATTCCGTTGGGGTTCGAACCCAAGACCCACAGCTTAGAAGGCTGTTGCTCTAATCCAACTGAGCTACGGAACCGCTGAATTTGCGTGCAAAATTACTGCTTTTATTCGTTCTGACCAAATTATCCGTTAAGTTTTTCTCTGAATTGGTTCAAGTTTGGGTGCATTGTTGGTTATGCCTTTCTCTGAATTGGTTCAAGTTTGGGTGTATTGCTGACAATATCTTTGTCTGAATTAACTCAATATGGGGCGTATTGTTGGTTGCTTTCTTACTTGAATTGGTTCAGGAAGGTGTCGGCTTGAGGGTTGCCTAAACTTTTTGCTTTCTCTATGTTGGCAATGCCTTCTTGCTTTTGGTTGTTTCTGCACTGGGCTATTCCGAGTATCAGATAGGCTTCGGCATAGTCTGCTTTCAGTGCTACGGCTTGTTGGGCGGCTAAGATGGCTTCTTCGAGTTTGTTGAGTCGGAGGAGCAGGCTGCCTGCTTCGGCACAATAGATGGGTTCTGCCGGGTCGAGGCGGGCAGCTATCAAGATGTCTTGTAGGGCTTGTTGCCAGAGCTTTCCTTTTACTTCGCATTGTTCGCGAATGTAGTAGAAGTTGGCTTCCAAGATGCTACCATAAAGGTATTCGTAGGCGTAAAAGTCTTTTATTGCTTCGCGATATTTGCCCATTTTGTCTAATTGCTGGGCACGTGCAAGGAAGTATGGGGCTGCGGTTTGCGTGTAGGGCGTGTCGCAAAGTTCGATGCTCTTGTTCAGAAGCGATAGTATTTCCTCGTCGTTGCCGTTGAGATTTTCCTGACATTGTGCCATTTCCAAATAGAGTTCGGGGTTCTTTATCTGCGTTTTTGTCAGTGCCTCGAAGTCTTGATACGCTTTTTGATAGTCGCCCTTTGCGTATGTAATTTGCGCTTGAAGATGCTTGTAAATGGGTGCAGGGTTCAGTTTGTAGGCTTCGTTGGCTTGGCTCATTGCCTTGTCTAACGTCCACCCTTGCGCCTTAGCCTTTTCTGTCAGTGCCGGTGTTACGACTCCTTGATACATCAGGCGAGCATAGTTGTAGTGGGCTTCGTCCTTTGCCTTCACCTTCGCAATGGCTTGGAGCAGCACCTTTTCTGCCTCGCTGATGTCGCCTTTGCCGAACAAGTTGGTTGCCAAGGCGATGTAGCCGTTGTTCAGTGTAGGAAATTTCTGAAGGAAATCGTTTATGGTGGCTGTTCTTATTTCATCGTTCTTTGCAGCCGACAGCATCAGAGCAAGAATGGCTTCGTCGGCAGATTGAGGCAGTCCGATTCTTATTCCGCATTGTAATAGGGTGGGGTCGTTCTGCGAAAGTCCTACCAATGCGAAGTCGTTGGCGTAGCGGGCGTCGGTTGCGCTTTGCAATGTGCCCGAATTGTTGTATATGCCTACGAGCTGTCCCTTGTCGTTCAGCAGGGGCGCACCGTTGTTTTTCTCGGGTGCGGAGGTGGCGAGCACGCAGTAGTTGTATTTCTCCATAAACTTTTCCACCTTGCTTACGCTGGCTTTTATTGGGTCGCCCGCCTTGGCAGGTATCACCACCCACGCGGTTGTGTTTGCATCAATGGAAGGTGCAAATGGGACAGCAGTGGTTTTTGCATTTACCTTGAACTTTGCCAAGTCGTATATCTCGTTGGCACCGAGCATTGCTTCCACATCGTATTTCTGCCCGTTGTTGTCGATGACTACGGCTTTGGCAGCTCCTGCGAATGGCTTCCACGTACTGATGCAGATGCCGTCGGTGGAAACGAAGACACCGTTCGTGGTAGAAAGGATAGAGCCTTTTGCATCGAATGTGGTAAGCGTGAAGGTGGCGTTGGCAGCCTTCTTCACTGCTGAGGACTGCGCTTTCGCTGTTGTGGCGATGCCGAAACAGAGGGCGAGAAGTAGGAAAAATATCTTTGTTCTTTTCATTATTCTATGGTTGTTTACGAGGGTTTGTTGCTGTTTAATAGTTCTCGGGCATTCTGCAAGGCTGCTTCCGAAATGTCTGAACCAGAGAGCATCTGTGCTATTTCAGCCACTCTTTCGTCGGCTGTCAGCTCTCTTAGCTGACTGGTGGTGCCTGTTGGAGTGTCGCGTTTCTCCACTTTATAGTGTGTTGTGCCCAATGCTGCAATCTGCGGAAGGTGTGTTATGGAGATTACCTGCTTGTTGTTGCTGCCCATCTGCTGCATTACGAAAGCCATTTGTTGGGCAATCTTGCCGCTTACGCCTGTGTCTATCTCGTCGAAAATAATGGTTGGCAGCTTTACAGCACCGCTTATCATCGCCTTGAGCGAGAGCATGACGCGGGCTATTTCGCCACCCGAAGCCACTTGCGCAATGGGCTGCAGCGGACTGTTGCGGTTGGCAGAGAAAAGGAATTGCACCTTGTCGGCACCGTCGGCAGCCAGTGGCTTTGGCTCGAACTGAATGTCGAACTGCACGTTGGGTATGCCCATAGGCACGAGTTTCTCTTTCATCTCCTTCTGAATAGCCTTTGCAGCCTTCTCTCTGCCCTTGGTCAGTAGGGCAGCCTGCTTGGTGCAGTCGGCTTGTTTCGCAGCAAGTTCCTGCTCGGCTTCCTTCAGAAGTTCATCGCTGTTGTCTATTCCGTCTAACTTCTGCTTCAGTTCGGCTTGTATTGCGAGCAGCTCTGCGATGGTTTCGACATGGAATTTCTTTTCAAGATGATAGATTTTATCCAACTGCTCGTTGATGTAATCCAACCTGCTGGGGTCGAAATCAATGTCGCCTGTCGCCCTGCTCACCTCCTCGGCAATGTCCTTCACCTCTATATAAGCGGTGTCGAGGCGGTTGCAAAGTTCTTCGGCTTTAGGGAAAACGTTGGCTATGCTCGCTATGGCTTCGGCGGCAGACTTTAGTTGTTTCACCGCTCCAGTCTCGTCTTTGTTCAGTGCATTGTCGGCATTGTAGAGCGATGCCTTGATGTCTTCTGCATGCGAGAGCGTCTTGCTTTCGGTTTCAAGTTCCTCTTGCTGCCCTTCTTGCAGGTTCGCACTTGACAGTTCTTCGTGCTGGAAGCGCATAAACTCTTCGTTTTCAGCGTTCTCTTTCAGTTGAATTCTTATCTGTTCCAACCTTTTTTCAGCATCTTTATACGCCTTGAAGGTGGCTTTGTAGGTTGCCATATCCTTGTCGTTGGCAGCCAATATGTCGATAACGTTGAGCTGGAAGTCTTCTTTCTGCAAAAGCAAATTCTGGTGTTGCGAATGTATATCCACCAACTGGTCGCCCACTTCGCGCATCAGGTTCAGTGCAACAGGCGTGTCGTTGATGAATGCACGCGATTTTCCGTTGCTGCCAACTTCGCGTCGGAGAATGGTTTCATCGGCATCGAAGTCGATGTTATTGTCGGTAAAGAATGTGTCGAATGCATCTTTTGGCAGACTGAACGTAGCTTCGATGACGCATTTTTTCTCGCCTTGCTTTATCTGTTTGCTGTCGGCTCTGTTGCCTAAGAGCAAGCCGATAGCCCCAAGAATAATGCTCTTTCCTGCACCTGTTTCGCCACTGATAACGGAGAAACCGTTGCGAAAGTCGATGTCTAATTGGTCGATGAGCGTGAAGTTCTTTATATAAAGATGCTTGAGCATAGCTGTTTGTCTTATTGTTTAATCTTGTCCCACGATGCGTTTTGGCTTGCGTTGATGCCGAAAAGAATTTCGTAGACAGCCTCTTTTTCCTTTTGCGTGCCCTTTTTGTAGTATATATTGGCAAGCTCGTCCTTCTTATAGTCTGTCCAAATCTGTGGCAACATACTCATAGGCTTGTCTTCGTGTGCCTTTTTCAGGTCGTTTTGCAACGCCGTAGTTATGTTTGTTCTGCCTCGTTCGGGACTGTTTGCCATTTCGTCCAAGCCCGTTCGGTAGTAGTCGTATTGCAATTGGCGGAAAGGTTTCATACCTCCGTCAAGGTAATCGTTGATGATGGCGAAGCGGTTTTTCGAGTTTTCAAATGCTTTCCAACCTGTAAAGCTAAGATTCTGTGCGTTGTTGGTAAGGTTCATACAGCGTTGCAGAATGTCTTCGCCGCCCATAGGCGCAAACGAATCGAGGTTTAAGCCGATGATGAGGTAAGCGTAATAGCCGAAGAGGGCAGTGAGTTGGTTGTCGATGTTCTCTTCGTTGAATTCTATTTGGTCGAACTGTGCAAACTCGAAGTTGAAGTCGCCGTCCTTAATGTTGAACAATGTAGAGGTGTATGCCGAGTTGTAAATAGGTCGGTTCGCCTGTATGAGTGCCGTACAGGTGAAGGCGTTGCTACTTTGGTCGTATTTTGTAACGGTGATGTTGAAGTTGCAAACAATGCGTTCGTTCTTTTGGAACTTGAGGTTTGTCCACTGTCGTTCGTTCACAAATTGTTCGAGGGTTTGCTGCAAGTTCTCGAACACCGACTTGTCGGTACCCTGTATCTGGTTGTGGTTGATGGTTATCTTTGCTTGCAACTCCTGCGCTGTGGCGTGGTTGTTAAAGAATAGAAACCAGCTCGTCAATAATGTCGCGAGCCACCAAGTGTTTACGCTTCTTTTCATATTCTTTCTTTCCTCCTTTTGAAATAATCGTTATTTGGTTGTCGTCCGTCTGGAAGGTCGTGCCTGCATTACGTGTGGAGTTCAACACGATAAAGTCGGCATTCTTTTTCACCAACTTTGCCGAAGCATTTGTTTCCTCGTTGTTTGTTTCCAATGCGAAAGCAACAATGCGTTGTTGGCTTGTCTTCTGTTGTCCTAAAGCAGCTGCAATGTCGTAAGTGGGCTGCAGGTCGATGTGCAGGTTGTCCTTTTCTCGCTTAATCTTCGTGTCGGAGAAGTTCAGAGGCTTGAAATCAGCCACGGCAGCGCACAGTATGGCAGCGTTGGCAGCAGGAAAGGCTTGCTGACAGGCTTCGTACATCTGCTCGCAGCTTTCTACATCGATGCGGTTGATGCCTTCCGAGCACGCTATGTGTACAGGTCCAGCCACGAGTGTAACGTTGGCACCACGCTTGAAACACTCTTCGGCAAGGGCAAAGCCCATCTTTCCCGACGAGTAGTTGCCTATAAAACGTACAGGGTCTATCTTTTCGTATGTAGGCCCTGCCGTTATCAGCACGTTTTTCCCCTTCAAATCTTGTGTAGCAGCAGCGTTGTTGTCGAAGTATTGTTCTAAAAAAGCCACAATGGCTTCGGGTTCTTCCATGCGTCCCTTGCCTTCCAAACCACTTGCCAAGAAGCCACTACCTGCTTCTATAATGTGGTTTCCTCTGCGTTTCAGCGTGTCGATGTTCTCTTGCGTAGAGGTATGTTTGTACATATCGAGGTCCATTGCGGGGGCAATGAACACAGGAGCCTTCATGGAAAGGTAGGTCGTAACGAGCATATTGTCGGCTATTCCGTGGCACATCTTGCCCAATGTTGCGGCTGTACAGGGCGCAATGAGCATAGCATCAGCCCACAAGCCGAGGTCTACGTGCGAGTGCCACGTGCCGTCGCGTTGAGAAAAGAAATCGCTGATGACTGGTTTCTGTGTCAGTGCCGACAGTGTGATAGGGGTGATGAACTCCTTTCCACTGGGCGTTATGACCACTTGAACCTCTGCACCCTGTCTTACGAGTTGGCGAATGATAAGACAACTTTTATATGCGGCAATAGAACCTGTGATGCCGAGAACGATTTTCTTTCCTTTGAGCATAACTATCGATTGTTAAATTCGCGAAGACGAATGCGTGTAAGCACTTGTTTGGTGTTGTAGGTGAAGTCGTTTGCCAATATCCAGCTGTAGAAACCAGGGTCTCTGCGCAGCACTTCTGCCACGTCCCAACCACGGTATTTGCCGAAGTTGAACACTTCGTGGCGACGTGGCTGTCCGTGTTCGTCGAGCAAGGTGTTGCCGTCTTTGTCGGTAACATCTTTCCAAACGATGCGCCCTGCAAAGTCCACATTGTCGTTCATACGCGAGAACTCTGCCAGTTCGCCCATGTCGTTGTTCAGTATGCGTTCTGGTTCGTCTTGGTTTTCAGCAGAATACATCTTAATCTGTCCTTGCAGTACGCGCCACGTTGCTTCGGTGTCTTCGTCGGCTTTGTGGGCTGTGAAGTCGTCTTCCATCTTTCTTCCACAGTAAAATTCGTAGGCAGCGGCAAGGTTGCGGCGTTCCATTTTGTGGTAAATGTTCTGTGCATCGATGAGTCGGCACTTCGAGAAATCGAAGTCTACGCCTGCCCGCAGAAATTCTTCTGCCAACAATGGAATGTCGAAACGATTGGAATTGAAGCCTGCAAAGTCGCAGCCCGTGAACTTGTTTGCCAGTTCGGCTGCCTTTTCCTTGAACGTTGGTGCGGCAGCCACGTCGTCGTTAGTGATGCCTGTAAGTTCTTCTACTTCTTGCGGAATTTCTTTCTCAGGGTTGATGAAAAGGTTTTCTCTTTCTTCTTTCCCATCGGGGAACACCTTTATATACGATAATTGTATGATGCGGTCTTTTACAAGGTCGAGCCCTGTCGTTTCCAAATCGAAAACTATCAAGGGCTTTGTTAAGTTCAGTAACATTCTGCTATTATTTATAATGTATGTGGGCAGACTTCTGTTGAAAATCTGCCCACACATTTAATTATATCTTATTAATCGTTGAGCAATACAGGCATAACGAGCATAAGCACGTTTTCGCCTTCTGGCTGCTCTGCAGGAACAACGAGCCCTGCACGTGATGGGTCTGCCAGCTGTATGTTTACTTCGTCGCTTTGCAGGTTGCCCAGTATTTCCAAGATGCTGCTGCCCTTGAAGCCAATGTTCATTGGGTTGCCTTCGTACGTGCAAGTCATACTTTCCTTTGCGCTTGTTGCGAAGTCGATGTCTTCTGCGCTGAGGTCTAACTGTCCGTTTGCAATGTGGAAGCGAATGAGCTGTGAAGAATCGCTTGCGAATGGCAGCACACGGCGGATAGCACCAATGAGCGACTTGCGGTCGATGGTGATTTGGTAAGGGTTGTTTTCTGGAATCACGCTGTTGTAGTTCGGATACTTTCCATCAATGAGTCGGCAAATCAAAATGCCCTCTCCGAACGAAAATTCAGCCGAACGAGCGTCGAAGCGAACCACCACGTCGCCACCGTCTTTTGCTATGAAGCCCTTCAGCAATGCTGCAGGTTTCTTTGGCAAGATGAAAGCTGCGGGAACATCGTTCTTCACAGAGAACACACGGTTGCGCACCAACTTGTGTCCGTCGGTAGCCACAACAGCCAGGCTGTCAGCCGTGAGGTCGAAGTAAACGCCGTTCATCACAGGGTGAAGCTCGTCTTGCGCAGTAGCGAAAAGCGAGCGTGTAATGTTGTCCACCAACACTTCTGCACTCAGCGTAATGTTTGTTGCGTCAGCAGAAATGGGCTGTGGAATAGGAAACTCGTCTGCCTCCAAGATAGGGAAATTGTAAGAACCATTCTGATAGCTGATGTAAATGGTGTGTTCGTCCATATTCACATCTACTGTGAGTGGCTGCTCGGGAAGTTCCTTCACGGCATCAAGAATATTGTGGTTGTTTACTGCAAATTTGCCCTCTCCCTCGAGTGCGTCAAGATTCATCGACATACGTACAACGTTCTCGCTATCCGAAGCAGTGATTGCGAGCTGCCCATTCTGCGCGTCAAATATGAAACAATTTAATATTGGCAAAGAATTTTTGCTGTTGATAACACGTGAAAGCGACAGCAATCTACTGCTCAAGGCAGTGCTTGAAATAGTAAATCTCATTAGTTCCTATATATTTTTAGTTATAACTCATTTTATGCAAGATGTTCCGATAAGCCCATAGGCTCAAAACCGAAATATTCTTCTTCATCGTACAAAAATACGAAAAAGTCGTGTGAAAAACAAAATTTACAGGTAAAAGTTTTTGTTTTTAGAACTATTTTAGTAATTTCGCCAAAGTAATGCCAACGAGTGGTACGAGTGCTTGCGCCCGAATGCCCAACCACAGCATTACTAATGCAAGGTATTTAAAGAAACAAATTTATTAATAACACCGCAAAATATAACATGGAATTACAAGGAAGAGTCATTGCAGTATTAGAGCCACGCGAAGGAACATCGGCACGTGGTCCGTGGAAATCACAAGAGTATGTAATCGAAACACACGACCAATATCCAAGAAAAATGGTCTTCAACATCTTTGGTGCCGACCGCATCGACCAGTTTGCCATCAAGGCAGGCGAAGAAATCATCGTAAGTTTCGACATCGATGCCCACGAATACAACGGCAGATGGTTCAACAACATACGTGCGTGGAACATTCAGAGAGTTGATGCTGCAGCTGCACAGGCTGCCAGTGTGCCACCCGCTGCTGCACCACAAGCACCAGCAGGCGGAAGTCAGGAACCATTCCCACCCGCTGCATCAGACAGCGCAGCCGACGACCTACCGTTCTAAAACTCGGTAAAGGCAGCGTCAGTTACGCCTTTCAATAGACAAACAAAAGGGGCTGAAACCACATTTTGCTGGTTTCAGCCCCTTTCTTTGTTTCCACAAGCGACAGCCTTCTGCCAAGATTATTTGTAAGGAAAAAGTGCTAACATACCACTGTGTGCCATTCCGTAAGGTGTAGAGTATGATTTATTATGTTCCTAACATTTAAGAAAAAGCAAGATTTTTCATTGATGAAGAATCGGGTGATGATGCTTAGACTTATTTACAAATTAGAAATGTGTTTAGTGAAGAAAAATAAATTTTGGCATTTGAAAAAAGTGTGATATACTGGTATATGTTCTTCTTTTGTATCAATGAAGGAAGATATTATTATAGTGCCACTCTAAAAACTCTTGATTGGGAAGATACTTATTGGGTAAATGTATCTTAGTTCCTTCAATATTGGCAAAATTAGACTTGTAGAACTCCTTATCCGAGCAATTGCGTATATGTTCCGAAAATACGATAGTATAATCGGGCATAATACTTATGAGTCCACGGTCAAACGCTTTATCCCATAGCATTGATAGGCATATCCCATTTTCTGGATTAAGTCTTTCCTTATGGTTTTCAACCCATGGAATGATATGGCTTGCTACAAGTAGTTCAGGAATATCTATTCCTGTAATTGCACATTTTCTATTATAGTTTGCTAATACAAGTTCTCTAAAAACAGATTGATTTATACGGGTTTTAACTTCTTGTAAACGTGTTTCGCCTTTTAATTCTGTAGGAATATCAAAGAGAATATCTTTATACTTTGATTCTATAGATACGTTTTCATATTTTGCGAGTATTTGCTCGCTCTCAAAAATCAATTTGTCTCGGTCATTAATAAATTCGTTCCAATAAGGGAGGCATCGCTGTCTTCCACCTGACATGCCTTTTATTCCACGGGAGTGCAGAATAGGGTCGCAAGCTGCATAATTAACAAGGCGTAAAGCTACAGAATTGCTACTCCTTCCAATCAGCTTAGCCAAATCAATAATAGCTGAATTTCTGCTATGCATTTTTCCAAAAGGTATTTTTAGGTAAAGATTGAGTGCCAATATCATTTCTTCCCTTGACCATTTTTTTATTGAAGCCATAATTATTTGATTTATTTTATTCTTTTTGAAATTAGAATTATTAGAGATTCAGGGATAAAGTAGTAAGCTTTGGCTTTTTCTTTAACCAAAACCTAATATGCAGTATATGTTTGCTATTTTCTCTTATATAGAGTTCTACTGTTGCCATAATTGGAAACAAAGATAGTATTTTTTTGAGAATTAAATATGCTTTTTGTGTGATTATTTTCTATATTAAAATATTTAATTCGATATTTCTTTATGTAAAGGTGATTCTATAACAAATTATGCTTCTGTTTTAATATTGTAAAAGCGATTCTTTTGCGACACAAAGCCAACGTTCTCGTTGTCTCCAATGGGCGATACCGAACCTGTTTGCCCCTTTCCATAGCTGCAAAACGCACTTTTCGAGGAACGAAAGATGGGCGATTTTTTGGCTGTTTGATACTTTTTTCTTATCTTTGTAAAACAACAACTTACAGACTGAAAGCTAACAATCAGGTAACAAATCAATTTTTGAACTATGAAAAGAGCAATTGTAATAGGTGCCAGCAGCGGCATCGGGCATGAGGTGGCAAGGCTCCTCATCATGCAAGGGTGGACAGTTGGCGTGGCAGCACGCCGCACGGAGAAGTTGGAAGACTTGAAGAATTGTGCGCCAGAACGCGTATTCACAGCGCAGATTGATGTAACCAACGAGAAGGCAGACGAGGCTCTTTACCAGCTCATAGAGCAGATGGGAGGGCTGAACCTCTATTTCCATTCAGCAGGAATAGGGTGGAAAAATCCGACTTTAGAGCCCGAAAAAGAAATGAAGACAATGCAAACCAATGGTCTTGGTTTTGTGCGTATGGTGGGCGAAGCCTATCGCTATTTTGCCACACACGGCGGCGGACACATTGTCTGCATCACTTCCGTGGCAGGCACAAAGGGCTTGGGAGCCATTCCTGCCTACAGTGCCACGAAAGCTATGCAGAACACCTACTTGCAAGCCTTGGAACAGTTGGCTAATAATCATCGTTATAACATTCGCTTCACGGACATTCGCCCCGGTTTCGTAGACACGCCGTTGTTGTCCGATTCCTCTCATTTCCCTATGCTGATGAAGACCGAGAATGTGGCAAAAAGCATTATGAAAGCCATAGAAAAGAAGCGGCACGTCAGTGTAATTGATGGCCGCTGGCGAATCTTCACAGCCGTGTGGCGACGTATTCCGAACTGGATTTGGAGGCGAATGAAGCTGAACAACTAACTGCATACCTCGCATATAGGTTCATAGAAAGTCGATGCAAATATGAGGAACAGAATAAATTCTTCCCTGTAATTTGTTCGCATTGTTGGTATTGTACATAAGGGTGGTTTAACAAAAAACCGCCCTTGTTTTGTAAGGACAGCTCTGAACGTTAACGATAAGTTCGCTTTTGGTCTGTAAGATTGTTCAATGAATATTTATTGAACTGCACAAGCGTTTATTCGTACTATGGTTCAATCATTCCGATAATGGCAAAACTGCTTCTTTAATCAAAGTAACTATATTGGTTTTTAAAGAAGTCTTCTATGTCTTTTACCAGTGTTGGGTTACTTAATAAGGCTTGGTTGTTTATCAATAGATATGCACTTTTTTCTTTGTTTTCCTTGTGAATAAAGTACTTATCGCTAAAATAGGTGGCAATAATAGTAGAATATACCTTGTATCTTTTGGTTTCGTTAGGTTTTTCGTTCTTTCTGTTGACTCCAATAAATCCGAATGACGCTTTGGGATTTTCTTTATAAATGCTTATCATTATATTTATACAAGTATTTATAATCTTCTCGGCTCGTTCGTGCTCCGTAAGCATTTGATATTTGTATTTGGAAAGTCTCCACATCTTGGGATAAAACTTTACCGCAAAAACATTGTGCTCGTATTCTTCAACGAGCACAATATACCATAAGTTTGATTTTGTTGATTTGAACCTATACAAGCGATTCCGTATATGTCCATTTTCTTTTATATTCTCATTTTTTATATGATAAAATGAGTATGAATTTGTGTCTGGATTTACAACAAATATTGATATACAGATATTCTTCTTCTTTGAAGTTCCTCCTTAGACACATCTGACAGTACAAAGGTACTTTTATTCTCCTGTACATCTTTTTGTTGTTTTAGCCTAAGGTCTCCCATATTTATTCCATAATAGTGTAAATACCGATATTGCACAAGGTGTAGATGTTGATACTACACAATGTGCAAGCATTGATAATGCAAAAGTATATAAAATTAAGCTTATATCCAAATAAAGCTAATCAAATCTAAACAAGGCCAACCAAATTTAACTGAATGGTATGG